>Ga0247831_1000210_pt1 | contig 130040 bp, 126 predicted proteins | sample LaCruzMarch2015__9_FD_192406 | JGI IMG/M metagenome (GOLD analysis project Ga0247831, IMG submission 192406) | Freshwater microbial communities from meromictic Lake La Cruz, Castile-La Mancha, Spain - LaCruzMarch2015_1m | ecosystem: Environmental > Aquatic > Freshwater > Lake | place: Spain... | reverse complement strand
TGAGTTTGGCGATGCGCCCCGGCGGCGAGCACCGCAGGTCCGTCGGCGCGTTCAGCGCCCGACCGCGCCGCTGAGCGCCCCCACCGGGCACCGCCTGCCGCGACGCGCGCCAACGCCAAGGTAGTTCTGCCGGAGCCGGAGCAAGAGCAGGAGCAAGAGCAGCACATGAGGTAAATTGCACCCCACCATGTCCACAGCCAACTCCCCAAAGCCGGTCAGACCCCTGCGCGGCATCCGCATCCTCAGCCTTGCGTTGAATGTGCCCGGCCCGATGGCCCTGGTGCGGCTCGCGGCCATGGGCGCGCGCTGCACCAAGGTCGAGCCGCCGTCCGGCGACCCGATGCGCCACTACAACCCGGATGCCTACGCCGACATCCACCAAGGCGTTGCGGTGCTGCCCCTGGACCTGCGCACCGAAGCCGGCCAGAAAGCCCTGGACAAGCACCTGGCCCGGACGGACGTGCTGCTGACATCGTTTCGCCCCTCCGGTCTGGCCCGGCTCGGCCTGGCCTGGAAAGCCCTGCACAAGCGCCACCCGTCGCTGTCCCAGGTGGCCATCGTGGGCGCACATGCCGCCCGCGCCGAAGAACCCGGGCATGACCTTACCTACATGGCCGAGAACGACCTCGTGACAGGCCTGGACCTGCCGCCGACCCTGTACGCCGACATGGGCGGCTCGCTGATGGCCTCCGAGGCCGTGTTGCAGGCGGTGCTGCACAAGCAGCGCAGCGGCAGGGGCGTGTACCTCGAAGTGGCACTGGCCAGCGCATCGGCCTACCTCGGCCTGCCACGCCAGTGGGGCATGACCCTGCCGACGGGCGCTGTCGGTGGGGCCCATGCAGGGTACCGCATGTACCCCTGCAAGGACGGCCGCGTGGCCGTCGCCGCGCTGGAACCCCATTTTGCAGCCGCCCTGTGCGAACTCGCCGGTGTGGCCGGCAGCAAACGCGCCGACATGTTGGCACCCGATACCCATGCCGCCGTGGCCCGATGTTTCGCCAGCCGAACCTGCGCCGAGCTTGACGCCCTGGGCCAGGCCCGGGATATTCCCATCCACTCCCTGAAAGACAACTGAACCATGGCCGACTGGTACTCCATCTCCAACGCCTCCGCGATCCCCACACCCGCCCTGCTGCTCTACCCGGACCGCATCCAGGCCAACCTGCAGCGCATGATCCGCATGGCCGGCAACGCCGAGCGCCTGCGCCCGCATGTCAAGACCCACAAGCTGCCGCAGATCATCCAGATGAAGCTGGCCGCCGGCATCCACAAGTTCAAGGCCTCCACCATCGCCGAAGTCGAGATGACGCTCGCCGCCGGCGGGCGCGACGTGCTGCTGGCCTACCAGCCGGTCGGGCCGAACGTGCGCCGGCTGGCCACGCTGATGCGCCGCTTCCCCGACGCGAAGTTGTCCACGCTGGTCGACGATGCTGCCAATCTGGCCACCATCAGCCGCACGGCCGCCGCCGAGAACATCGTGCTGCCGCTGTATGTCGACATCAACGTCGGCATGAACCGCACCGGCATCCTGCCGGGCCCGGCGGCGCTGCAGCTCTATCGCGACCTGTGCAAGGCGCCGGGTGTGCGGGCTGCCGGCCTGCACGGCTACGACGGCCATCTGCGCGCCGCCGACCCGAAGGATCTCGAAGTTGCTGCCGACCAGGCCTTCGCACCCGTCTGGGCCATGCGCGAGCAGCTGCTCGGCGAAGGGCTGCCGGTACCCAACATGGTGGTCAGCGGCACGCCCACGTTCGCGCTGATGGCGCAAAAGGGCGGCGTCGAAGTCGGTGCAGGCACCACGGTGTTGTGGGATTTCGGCCAGGAGGGCGTCTGCCCCGACCACCACTTCGACAACGCTGCATTGCTGATGGCCCGGGTGCTCAGCAAGCCGGCGCCCGGCCTGCTGTGTTTCGACCTCGGCCACAAGGCGGTGGGCTCCGAGATGCCACATCCCCGGGTGCGCCTGATCGGGCTGGAGGATGCCGAGGCCACCACCCACAGCGAAGAGCATCTGGTGGTGAAGACGGCACGCGCCGACCAGTACCAGGTCGGCGATGTGGTGTATGGCATTCCACGCCATATCTGCCCGACCGTGGCCCTGCACAGTGCGGTGTGGGCGGTGCGCGACGGCGCGGCGGCGGAATCCTGGCCGGTGGTGGCGCGGGCGCGCGTGATCACGGTCTGAGGCATTGGCAGCTGCCAGGGCACCCGGGCATCCTGCATCCTGTTGACTGCGGCAAGAAACCGTGTCGGTCCCAGCCTCACCCGCCACCATCGAACGGCAGCAGTTCGACCGCGACGGCTACCTGTGCCCGGTCGACGCGCTGTCGCCCGCGAAAACAGCCCACTACCGGGCCCTGTACCTCGACTTCCACGCGCGGCACAAGCAGCGCCTGGACGCGCTGCGCGCCGGCGAGCGCTGGCAGATCAACACCGACACCCATTTCGTTTTCGAGTGGGTCGATGCCCTCACCCGCGAGCCCGGCATCCTGGACGCGGTCGAGCGGGTCCTGGGCCCGAACCTGCTGGCCTGGAACACCAGCTGGTTCGTCAAGTTTCCGGGCGACAAGGCCTTCGTGAGCTGGCACCAGGACGGCGCCTACTGGGGCCTCTCGCCGATGGAAGTGGCAACCGCCTGGGTCGCCCTGGGACCGGTGACACCCGAGAACGGCTGCATGCGCGTGGTCCCGGGCTCGCACACGAAAACACACCTGCCGCAGCGCGACACCTTCGCCGACAACAACGTGTTGTCGCGCGGCCAGGAGATCACGGTGGCGGTCGATGAAGCCCGGGCCGTCAACCTGGCGCTGCAGCCCGGCCAGATCTCGCTGCACCACCTCTGGATCGTGCACGGCTCCAATGCCAACCAGTCCGAAGAACCGCGCATCGGCCTGGCCATCCGCTACGTGGCCCCGCAGGTGCGCCAGGAGGGGGCGAACAAACCGATCGCCATGCTGGTGCGTGGGCAGGACCAGCATGGCCACTTCACGCTCACGGAGCGTCCCGTGGGCAACGCCGAAATGGCGGGCGAAGGACGCCACGCCGAGTTGCTGCAGCGTGTGCGGGTTGCCCTGGCACAGGCGCGACCTGCCGATCCCGCGCCCCCGGCCGTGCGCTGAGCAGGGCCTTGCCGCCGGCAGCAGCCCAGTGCCTCCGGACAGCGGGGCTCAGACGTGTTTGCCGGCCTCGAACCCGTGGGCGCCCGCAGCCTCCTGCGCCACGGCCAGCGGCACATGCTCCAGCGGTGTGGCCATCGAGTCGTTCCAGCGGTTGAGGAAACCGAACATCGCCACCACACCCAGGATCTCGACGATCTGGCCTTCGCTCCAGTGGGCGGACAACTCGGCGAACATGCTGTCGGTGACGGCATTGGGCTGCGACGCGGCCGCCAGCGCAAAGTCGAGGGCGATCTTCTCGGCCGGGCTGTACAGATCGCTGCTGGCGTAGGTCCACACCGCGGCCAGCTTCTCTTCGGAGACACCGAAATTCTTCGCGCCCAGCAGGGTGTGGGCCTGGCAATACAGGCAGCCGCTGGCCTTGCTGGCCAGGTGGCCCACCAGCCGGCGAAAGCCCAGCTCGACCTCGCCGTCGGGCGCCATGACGGCGGCATTGAGCTGCGCAAACGCCTTCACCAGGTGGGGCTTGCGCTGCATGGTCAACACGCTGTTGGGCGTGAAGCCGAGCGTGCCCAGGAAAAAGTCGAAATGCGCCTTGAGCTCTGGCGTGGTTTCGGGGGGTAAGGGTTTCAACCGTGACATGTCGCCTCCTGGTCTCGTTACAGTACAGGGTCGATTCCACCACAACATCCAAGGGGACACACATGGGTTTTCAACTCAGCCGCCGGGCGGCCATCGGCACCATCGGTGCGACCGCGCTCACTGCCGCACTGCCCGCATTCGCGCAGGCCGCGCCGGTGAAGATCCTCGTGGGATTCCCGCCCGGAGGGTCCGCCGACGCCACGGCGCGCCTGATTGCCGACAAGATGAGCGCTTCCATGGGCGCCCCGGTCGTGGTGGAGAACCGCCCCGGCGCCGGCGGCCGCATCGCGGCACAGGCCGTGAAGGACGCGGCGCCGGACGGCAACACCCTCATGATCGCCCCGCTGGCCGTGATGGTGGTGCAGCCGATCGTGTTCAAGAACGTCAAGTACGACACCACCCGGGACTTCACCGCCATCGGCAATGCCGCGATCTTCCCGCTGGCCCTGGCCGTCGGCCCGGCCACACCCGCCAAGACCCTGCCGGAGCTCATCACCTGGCTCAGGAACAACCCTAGCCAGGCCAACTACGGCTCGCCCGCTGCAGGCTCCCTGCCGCACTTTCTGGGTGAAATGCTCGGCCAGGCCACGGGCCTGAAGATGCAGCACATCCCCTACCAGGGCGGTGCACCGCTGATGACGGCACTGCTCGGCAGCCAGCTGGCGGTGGGCATCGACACGCCAGCCGAGTTCGCCGAAAACCACCGGGCCGGCAAGCTGCGCATCCTGGCCCTTTCGGGCGCCCAGCGCTCGCCGCAGTTTCCAGACGTGCCGACCTTCCGCGAAGCAGGCATTGCGCTGGAGGCTTCGGCCTGGTTCGGCATCTTCGGTCCCGCCGGCATGCAGGCCGCGCGCACCGAGGCCTTGTCCGGTGCCCTGGCAGGCGCATTGCGCCAACCCGACGTGGTGGCCCGGCTGGCCAGTCTGGGGCTGCTGGCAGCGCCAGAAAGCGCCGCCGAAATGGCCAGCCGCCTGACCGCCGACAAGGCGCGCTGGGAGCCGGTGATCCGGTCGACGGGTTTTCAGGCCGACTGATCCAGCGGCAAGGCTGGCCAGCACCGGTGGCCGGACGCGCGCATCACAGGCGCCAATGGTCACCCTGCATGGGCTTGTCACGCACGGGCCAGACAGGGCAGAGCATTTGCACGACTTCCATCAGGCCCAACCACTCGGCGAAGGGGTCGACCCCGGAGTCATTTCCGATCGGCGGCTGATAAGGCAGGCCCGCCTCACATGCCAGCACCGCGCCAGCAGCGGCGACATTCAGTTCCGGTTCAGCCATGGCGGGGTTGTCATCCGAGAAGTTCATCGAGCAGTTCCAGCCTGTTGAACAACGCAAAGTACTCGCGCAACTCGTTCATGTCCAGCGAGGTACGGTGAATCTGCAGCAGCGCCCGGATATCGTCCAGGTCGCGCGTTCGCTTGGCGTCGTTGACAAAACCCTGCAGCTTGAAGCCGATGAGCCCTTCGACGCTGATGATGCGCATGGGGCCCATGGGCGTCTCGCGCGTTTCGGCCTGCGCGAGCAGTCTGCGCGCGAGGGGACGGTGCGCGTACAGCAAATCAAGACCTTCCGTTGCGCGGACATAGTTGGCGGCATCTCCACTGCGGTAGATGCACTGATAGCCCAGCTCCAGCAAGGCTTCGTGAACCCTCTGTGCAGCGTCGATCTCCACCAGAAAATCCACATCCTTGGTAGCGCGCACAACCCGATGCGCGACTACCGCCAAGCCTCCGATCAGGGCTGGTTCCGTGCCGTTGCGCGCAAACATGGCCAGCGCTTCGCGAATTTGTTCGGCCAGGTCGGACATGTCTGCATCGTGCCAGTCGGGATGTGGGCATCATAGCGCCCACTCGCGCCGGGAGCCGGTGATGAGGGCGACAGGTTTTTCAGGCCGACTGATCCGGGCGCCACTGGCGGATCAGGCCGGAGACCAGGCCGATCGCGCCCGAGGCCTTGCGCCGGTTGCCCACCGAGAGGTAGAAGCGCTGGGACATCGCCGGCAGGCTGATCGGGCATGCCGCGAGGGAGTGCGACAGCAGTTCCTCCTGCACCGACTCCCGCAGGGCCACGGTGTAGCCCCAGCCGGCATGGACCATCTTCTTGATCAGGTGCACCGAGTGCATCTCCATCGCCACGTGCAGGCTGCCTGCCGCCTCGCGGGCGGCCGCCTCGATCAGCACGCGGGCGCCATTGGGCATCGGCGACACGATCAGCGGGAGAGCCAGCACCCGCGAGAAGCGGATGCTTCGGCCAGCCAGCAGCGGATCGGACGGCGGCCCCACCAGCAGCAGCCGGGACGAGAACAGCGCCTCGGTCTGCGGAAGCTTCTCCGGGCCCCAGTCGGACAACACGCCGACGTCCACCCGGCCTTCCTGGATGAGTTCGACGATCTGGCGCGTGGGCGCTTCGACCACCTGCAGGCGGATATCCGGATGCCGGGTGACGAGCACAGCCTGCAGGTGCTGCATGAGCGGCCAGGAGATGGACGCCTGCACCGCGAGACGCACCTCCCCCTGCAATGGCGCCAGGGCGCCGCGCAGGATCTGCGGCAGCGCATCGGCCTCTCGCAGAAGGGACTCCGCATGCTGCACCAGCAAACGCCCGGCCTCGCTCAGTGCAGCCCCGCGCCCGTGGCGCACGAACAGGCGCTGGCCCAGCAACAGTTCCAGGTCCAGGATGCGTTTGCTGATGGCCGACTGGGTGACGCCCGACAGCTGCGCGCCCCGCGAGAAGCTGCCGCCCGCTGCCACCGACAGGAACAGCTTGAGGTCGTTGAGTTCCATGGTCTTCTCCCATTCCATTCCAGAATAGCTGAATTATTCATATTCCCACTTGCCGGTCGCTGCCCGTCCGCGAATAATGGGCCACCCCCTCCCACGCCACCTTCCAAGTGACCCATCCGCTGAACGTCCTGGTCCTGATGTCCGACGAACACAACCCGCATTTCCTGGGTTGTGCCGGGCATCCCTTCATACAGACACCGCATCTCGATGCCCTGGCCGCCCAGGGCACGCGCTTCACGCAGGCCTACACCACCAGCCCGATCTGCGTGCCGGCACGCGCCGGCTTCGCCACCGGGCGCTATGTGCATGAAATCGGCTTCTGGGACAACGCCGATGCCTACGACGGCAGCGTGCCGAGCTGGCACCATGTCCTGCGCGACGCCGGACACGAGGCCGTGTCGATCGGCAAGCTGCACTTTCGCGGCCGTGCCGGCGACGACCATGGCCTGAGCCGCGAGATCCTGCCCATGCACATCATCGACGGCATCGGCGACGTCAAGGGACTGGTGCGCGAGAACATCCCCGTGCGCAAGGGTGGCGACAAGATGGCCAGGCTGGCCGGCCCCGGCGAATCCACCTACACCCGGTACGACCGGCAGATCGGCCTGGCCGCCTGTGAATTCCTGCGCCAGCATGCGCAGCCGGCCACGGGAGCCAAACCCTGGGTGCTGTTCGTGTCGATGGTCGCGCCGCATTTCCCGCTGACGGCGCCGCAGGGCTGGTACGAGCACTACGCCGCACTCGACCTGCCGATGCCCAAGCAATACCGTCCGCAAGACCGCCCCCACCACCCCTTCACCGATGAATACGGCCGGGTGGTCGACTACGACAGCCACTTCCATTCCGACGGCGATGTGCGCCGCGCCATCGCCGGTTACAGCGGCCTGGTGTCCTTCATGGACGAACGCATGGGGCAGGTGCTGGCCACGCTCACCGCCACCGGACTGGCCGGCAGCACGCTGGTGATCTACACCAGCGACCACGGCGACAACCTCGGTGCCCGCGGCCTGTGGGGCAAGTCGACACTGTACGAGGAGTCCGCCGGGGTCCCGCTGATCCTGGCCGGGCCCGGCATCGATGCCGGCAAGCTCGTGCGCACGCCCGTGAGCCATGTCGACTGCGCGGTGACCATCCTGGAGGCGGCCGGCGCCCCGGCCCTGCCCCAGGCCAGCGGGCATTCGCTGGTCGATCTGGCCCATGGCGGCACGCCCAGCCGCCCGGTGATCTCCGAGTACCACGCGATCGGCAGCACGGGTGGGGCGACCCTGCTCCGGCACGGTCCCTGGAAGTACTGCCATTACACCGACAAGCCGGTGCAGCTGTTCAACCTCGATGAAGACCCCGGGGAGCTGCACGACCGCGCCGGGGACCCCGCTGCCAGCGACATCCTCCGGGGCTGCACGGCAGCCCTGCAGGCCCATCTGGACCCCGACGAGGTAGACCGGCGTGCCAAGCTGCGCCAGCAGTCGCTGCTGGACTCCTTCGGAGGCCGCGAGGCCGCCCTGGCGCGCGGCGACCTGGGATTCACGCCTGCGCCCGGCACCGCGCCCGCATACAACTGACCCGATCACCCACCACCAGACAACGCAAGGAGACACCATGGCCACTCGCCGACAATTGCTCGCCTCAGGCGCAGCGCTCACGACCCTGGCCGCCTGGCCCCAGTTGCGCGCCCAGGCATGGCCCAGCCGGCCGCTGAAGCTGATCGTGCCCTTCATCCCAGGGAGCGCGCCGGACGTGCTGGCCCGCGGCCTGGGCGAACGCCTCTCGGCCGGCCTGGGCCAGACTGTGGTCATCGAAAACAAGCCCGGTGCCGGGGGCAACATCGGCCTGGACGCCATCGCCAAGTCAGCGGCCGACGGCTACACCATCGGCCTGGGCACCAGCAGCCCGTCGATCAACCCCTCGCTGTACCGCAAGGTGCCCTTCGACCCGATCGAGGACTTCACCCCGATCCACAACACCTATGCCATGCCGCACGCGCTGATCGTGCAGGCCGACTCGCCCCTCAGGTCGGTGCCCGACCTGGTGCGCGAGCTCAAGGCCAACCCGGGCAAGTTCAACTACGCCTCGGGCGGGAACGGCAGCGGCGCACACCTGTGCGCCGAGCTGTTCAAGGCCATGGCGGGCGTGGATGTGGTCCATGTGCCCTACCGGGGCGCGCCAGAGATCATCACGGCGGCGATCGGCGGCTCGGCACTGTTCGGTTTCCCCACGCTGTCCACGGCAGTGCCGCTGGTGAAGGGCGGCAGGATCCGCTGCATCGGCGTGACCGGCCCGAAGCGCAACGCCGCCCTGCCCGATGTGCCGTCGTTGGGGGATACCCTGCAGGGCTTCGAGGTGGTCTCCTGGTTCGGCATCGTGGCCCCGGGCAAGTTCCCGCCCGATGTGACGGCACGGATCGACGCCGAAATCCAGAAGGCGCTGGCCGACCCCGCATTCCGCCAGAAGGTGCAGGCCGATGGCACCGAGATCGTCGGCCTGGGCCACAAGGAGTTTCCGGCCTATCTGCGCCAGGACCTGCAGAAGTGGAAACGCGTGGTGGAGCTCAGCGGCGCCAAGGTGGACTGACGCGCCGGCGGTGCGATGCCATGCGGGCCGCACTAAGATAGGGCCCATGACACGCACCGTTGGCCATCAGGATCGAAGCGACATCGTTCTGGATCCCGCGCAGGCGCTGCAGCGGGGTCGCGCGCTGGACAGGCTGCTTCCCGCGCTGCTTCCTGCACGGCCGCGCGGCGTGATGCGTGCACCGCACCATGTCTTCAACAGGATCGACGACGAGCGGCAGTTGCAGATCGCGCGGCTGTTGAACCGCCCGGTACAACCATGAATCCCGACGCGCTGCTGGACCTGCTGGCGCGGCTGCAGTCCGAGGGCGTTGCGTATGTGCTGGTGGGCGGCCACGCGGTGCGCCTCAACGGATTCGCTCGCACCACCGAGGACATCGACATCCTGTTGCCCTCCTCGCTGGAGAATGGTCGCAGAGTGATTCGCGCCCTGTCATTCCTCTCCAGCGCCAAGGAGCTCGACCCGGAGTGGTTCGCCCCTCCGGCAGACGCACCCGAGAACATCCGTATCGCCGACGACCTGCTGATCGACATCCTGTTTGCGGCCAATGGCCAGACGTATGAAAGCCTGCAGCCCCATATCCGGACCATCACGGTCGACGGTGTCGAGATTCGCACGCTGGACATCGAGGGTCTGCTGAAAACCAAGACCGACTACCGCGACAAGGACCGCATCGACCGGGAAGTCCTGACGCGGATCCGGGAGCAGCTGTAAACCGCTGTCAACCGTAATCGATCCGAGGGTCGATGTAGGCGTAGAGCACGTCCACCAGCAGGTTGATCAGCACGAACACCAGCAGGATGAACAGGATGCAGCCCTGGATCAGCGGGTAGTCGCGGGTGCTGATGGCCTGGATCAGCAGGCGGCCCAGGCCGGGATAGGTGAACACGGATTCCGTGACCACGGTGCCGCCGATGAAGTTGGCCATCATCAGGCCGACGATGGTCACGAAGGGCAGCAGCGCGTTGCGCATCACATGGCGGCCCACCACGTCGCGCTCGCGCAGGCCCTTGGAACGGGCCGTGCGCACATAGTCGGCCTTCAGTTCGCCCAGCAGGGACGCGCGCAGAAACCGCGCAAAGATGCCCGACACATAGATGCCCAGCGTGAAGGCCGGCAGGAGCAGGTTCTGCACCGCCTGCCACGGCGATTCGGCGAAGGACACATAGGTGGATGCGGCCGGCAGCCACTTCAGGTAGACCGCAAACAGCAGGATCAGCAGGATACCCAGCCAGAACGTCGGCACCCCGAGCGCCAGCGCGCTCCAGCCGCTGAGCGAGCGGTCGATCCAGGAGTTGGGCCGCAGCGCACTGATCACCGCCACCGGGATGCCGAGCAACAGGCCCACCAGCGTGGCCGCAATGCCGAGCTGGATCGTCGCCGGAACCCGCTGGGCGATCAGGTCGCGCACCGGTTCGCGGTTCTGGATGGACACCCCGAGGTCACCCTGCAGTGCATTGCCCAGCCAGGAAAAATACTGCACGATGACCGGCTTGTCCAGCCCGAGGCGCTCGCGCACGGCCTGCATCTGCTCGGGGGTGCCGTTCTCGCCGACGATCACCGCCACCGGATCGCCCGGCACCGCATAGATCATGGCCCAGATGCCGGTCGAGGCGATCAGCAGGACCGGCAGCAGCTGCGCCAGTCGGCGAAGTATGAATCCGATCATGGCGCGTTCTCCGGCTCGACCGTCTCATGCCGGTCCTCCAGCACGCGGGCCAGGGTGCGGCCCAGGGTGTCCAGAGAGAGGATGGTGAAGGTCAGCACCAGCCCCGGGAACACCGCGTAGGTGGGTGCGTCATGCAGGTAGGACTTGCCGGTGCGCAGCATCTCGCCCCAGCTCGGCGTGGGTGGCGGGATGCCCAGCCCCAGGAAGGCCAGCGAGGCCTCGATCAGGATCGCGACCGACGACAGGATCACCACCTGCACCAGGATCGGGCTCCAGGAATTGGGCAATACCGTGCGGAACATGTTGTAGGAGGAAGAGCCGCCCAGCGCCTCGACCGCGGTGACGAAGTAGCGCTTGCGCAGCGACAGCACCTGGGCGCGGGTGATGCGCGCAAAACTCGGCACCCCGGTGATGCCCACCGCGATCAGCGCCGCGGTCTGGCTGCGGCCCAGCACCGCGATCATGGCCATCGCGAACAGGATGTTGGGCAGCGAGAGCATCACGTCGACGAGGCGCATCAGCACCGCATCGCGCCAGCCGCCGAAGAAGCCGGCCATCAGGCCGATCGGAACACCAATGGCTGCGGCGATCGCGACGGCACCGGCGGCGGTCAGCAGCGAGGTGCGCGCGCCGTAGACCACGCGGGCCAGCACATCCCGGCCGAGTTCGTCGGTGCCGAACCAGTGCGCGGCGCTGGGGCCCTTGAGCATGTTGACGTAATCCTGCGCCAGCGGATCGAGCGGCAGGGCCCAACCCACCAGCAGCGAAGCCAGCAGCAGCAGCGCCAAATACAGCACGCTGACCAGCGCTCCGGTATGGCCCAGCACGCGGCGCACGACCTCACCCCGGCGCGCGGCACTCATCGGAGCACCTCCGCCGGTCCAGCGGCGTGGCGCTGCAGGGGCGCTCGGGCGATGGCTGTCATTCCAGCACCCCCGCATGGTGGCAGGCCACGTGGGTCGGCAGACCGGGGTAACTGCGGTATTCGGGTGCCTGGCGGGCGCACAGATCGCTGGCCCGGAAGCAGCGCGGGTGGAAGTGGCAGCCCGACGGCGGCTTGGCCGGATTCGGGATGTCTCCCTCCAGGATGATGCGCCGGCGCTGGCGGCGGGCATCGGGGTCGGGCACCGGGACGGCAGACATCAGCGACTGCGTGTAGGGATGCACCGGCGAGCCGTACAGGTCGGCGGCGACGCTTTCCTCGACCACCCGGCCGAGGTACATCACGGTCACCCGGTCGGAGATGTGGCGCACCACCGACAGGTCATGCGCGATGAACAGGTAGGCCAGCTGCAGTTCGCGCTGGAGGTCCTGCAGCAGGTTGACGACCTGCGCCTGGATCGACACGTCCAGGGCCGCCACCGGCTCGTCCAGGATCAGCAGGCGGGGCTTGAGCGCCAGCGCGCGCGCGATGCCGATGCGCTGGCGCTGGCCGCCGGAGAACTCGCGCGGGTAGCGGTTCACCATCGTCGGGGACAGCCCGACCAGATCGAACAGTTCGGTGATCCAGCGTGCGCCGCCCAGGGAGTCGTACAGGCCGTGGATGCGCAACGGCTCGGCCACGATCTCGCCGACGGTCTTGATCGGGTTCAGCGAGGAATACGGGTCCTGGAAGATGTACTGCATGTGCCGGCGCACCTTGCGCATGGCGTCGCGCGGCAGGTTCGTGATGTCCTGGCCGTCGAACACGACCGAGCCACCGTGCTTGGGCACCAGGCCCATGATGGCGCGGCCGGTCGTGGTCTTGCCGCAGCCCGACTCGCCGACCAGGCCCACAGTCTCGCCCGCGCGCACACTGAGGTTGACCCCGTCGACGGCGCGCACCCAGCCGATGCGCCGGCGCAGCAGGCTGCTCTTGACCGGGAAGAAGACCTGCAGGTTGCGCACCTCCAGCAGCGGGGCGGAGGTCTTGGGCGCACGCGCGCCGGCCGATGCAGCCGCTGCCGGGCCGGCCAGCAGGGCGCCGACCTCTTCGGGGAAATGGCAGGCGCTGGAATGGCTTCCCGCCGCTTCGGAGCCCGCGACGTCAGCCACGACCCGCAGCGCCGGATCCTGCTGCTGGCAGGGCGTGCGCTCCCGCCCGATCGCGCAGCGTGGATGGAAGGTGCAGCCGGACGGCAGGCGGGCCGGCGTCGGCGGCTGCCCGATGATGGGAATCAGCCGGGCATCTGCGCCGTCGATGCGCGGAATGCTACGTAGCAGGCCCACGGTATAGGGGTGGCGCGGGCGCTTGAAGATCTCGCCGACCGGGCCGGATTCAACGATACGCCCGCCGTACATGACCGCCACGCGGTCGGCCACCTCGGCCACCACACCGAGATCGTGCGTGATCAGGATCACGGCAGCCCCGGTTTCTTTCTGCCGGCGCGCCAGCACGGCGAGCACCTGCGCCTGCACCGTGACGTCCAGCGCGGTGGTGGGTTCATCGGCAATGATCAGGCGCGGCCGGCCCGACATGGCCATCGCGATCACGGCCCGCTGGCGCATCCCGCCAGAGAACTGGTGCGGGTACTGCTGCGCGCGCCCCTCCGGGTCCGGAATGTCGACTTCCCGCAGCAACTCGACGGCGCGCGCATTCGCCTGGCTGGCCGCCACCTGGCCATGCGCCACCTGGCCCTCGATCACCTGGCGCCCGATCGGAAAAACCGGATTGAGCGTGGTGGTCGGGTCCTGGAACACCATGCCGACATCGCGCCCGCGCATCTGGCGCAGGGCCTCGGCGTCCAGGGTAGTGATCTCGACGCCGTCCAGTTCGATCGAGCCCTCGACCTGGGCCTCCGGCGGCAGCAGCCCGCTGATCGCCAGCGAGGTCACGCTCTTGCCGGAGCCGGACTCGCCGACGATGCCCAGAACCTCGTTGGCGGCGACCTCGAAATCGATGCCGCGCACCGCCGGCACCGGTCGCCCGGAGCCGGTGAAAGTGACCTTCAGCCCACGGACACGGAGCGTCAACGGAAGCCCATGGTCCGGAACACCGGCATGTTGTCGATCTCGCGCACGATGCCGCCAACGTTCTTGGCGGCGACGATCAGGCCGATATCGTAGGTGTTGGTCGGGATCGCGAAGGCCGACTCCACCATCACCTTGTTCAGGTTGTCGTAGGCGGCCTTGACCTCGGCACCGGTGCCAAAGGTCTGGTTGACGCGGTCGACGGCCGCCACGTAGGCGGGATGCGGGTGCGGATCGCCCAGCACCGGGTTCTTGCTGGTGCGGTAGATGCTGTTGGTGGTGACGCGGGTCGGGAACTTCTGGATGTTGCCGATGCCGCCGAACAAGGCGTTGAACTTGCCCGCCAGCAAGGCGGTGGTGAACTCGGGTGTTCCCAGAACGTCCAGTTGCACGTTCAGGCCAACCCTGGCGAGCGTCGCCTGGACCACCTGGCTGATCGCCGAGGATGCAGGATCACCCCCATTGACCATGATCTTCCAGTTTTCCATGTCGGCCTTGGACAGCCCGGACGCGGTCAGCAGCGCGCGCCCCTTCTCGATGTCGAAGCCGTAGGTGGTGTTGTAGGACTTGTCGGCGGCCGGGCTCGCAGGCGCCCACGGCAGCGCCGTCACCTCTCCGAGGCCTGCATAACCGACCTGCAGGACGGCCTGGCGGTCGATCAGGTGGTTGAAGGCCTGGCGGAACTTCTCGTTGCGGAACGGGCCCGTGGTGGTGTTGATGCGGAACACCTGCACCAGCGGCCCGGGGCCCTGGATCAGCTGGTAGCCGGCCGAGCGCAGGCGCAGCGCCTGGCGCGACGCACCACCGTAGATGATGTCGATGGAGCCGGACTCCAGCGCGGCGGCGGCGGCATCGTTGTCGCTGAACACCGTGAGCACCACCTCGGTGATCAGCGGCTTCTCGGTGCGCCAGTAGCGCGGGTTGGCCGTCAGGCGCACCCGCTGCCCCAGCACCCGCTCGGCCAGCACGTAGGGGCCGGTGCCCGCAGGCTTGGCCTCGACATCGGCGATGCCGGCCGGGTCGATCGGCGAAATGAATTGCAGCAGGTCGGTGATCTGCTTGTCGGGCATCGGGCTGCTGAAGTTGAGCCGGATGGTGAAGGGGTCGACGACCGTCCAGTCCTTGACGGTGGCCATGGTCGCGAACAGGTTCTTGCCGGCCTTGGGGTCGGCGGCCTTCTTGAGGGTGGCCGACACTGCTTCTGCATTGAGAGGCGCGCCACTGTGGAAGGTGACATCCCGGCGCAGCGTCACGGTGACCGAATTGTTGCCGGCGCCAACGCTCCAGGCCGAAGCCAGGCTGGGAACGGCCTGGCCCTCCGGCGTGTATTCGATGAGGCTGTCGTACAGGCTCTTGATCAGCGGGAAGTTCTGCGACGAGAACTGCGCCGGATCGAAGTTGACCATGTCGGCCAGAATCGCCACCCGCAACCTCCCACCCTTGAGGGCCTGGGCCTGGGCGGTCAGCGGCAAGACGAGCGACGTGGCAGCCGCCAGGGATGCGGCCAGCACCGTTCGGCGAGCAATGGTAGGTTTCATGGCTTGGTTTCCTCTTGAGAAGTTGAATGGCATCGCGAGAACATCATGTGCTGGCCCGTCGCCAGTCGTCAATAGGGTCTAACGGGTAGACAGGGCGCGGGATGCGCGCCCATGGCAGCGTGAACACATCCGACTGCCCCGGCCCGCTGGTGTCCACACGGATCACCTGCGATGACAGGGCCTTGAAATACTGGAAATTGGAGGCCGTCTTGAGCACGGCCATCTTGTAGTTCGACAGGTCCAGGCCCATGAATTCGTAGACATCGGGCAGGTTGCCCGCCACGCCGCGGTACTCGCTCACCAGAATCGTTACCGGACCGACCTGGAAAAGCACCGTGGTGCCCATGTCGATCTCGCTCTGGTAGTAGTCGCGCAGCGGCACCATGCCGCGGTGGATGCGCCCGACCTTGCCGGTGACCGTCAGCGGGGTGAAGAATTTCGGCGCCGAATGGCCGCCCACGGCCAGCGTGACCGTGGCGCCCTCGCCGGCGCTCACCAGCGCGGCCACCGTGCCTGGCTCGATCAACGGCATCAGCACCGGGCTCTGGATCTTCAGGCGCAGGATGGATTCGAGAATCAGGTTGCTGTCGCCGGAGGAGCCACCAAACACCGTGTCGCCGGTGTCGCTGAGCACCACGATGCCCTTGGGCGCCCGGTCGCCCATGCGAACGGCGTCGTCGATGGGCACGGCGTCCTTCTTCTGGAAATCAGCGCGCAGCGACCAGGCCAGGTCGGCCAGCTCGTCGGCGAGCTTTTCCGCCAGAGCGCGGTCGTTGTCGGTGCACACCACCGTGGACCAGCCGCCCTCGGCCACGTCGAGCCAGGGCTGCATCGGGTAGTTGGAGGCCTGCAACACGCGGCGGTCCGCCTCGACGGCGCGGGCCCGGTCGAACCAGGTCTTCATCGGGCCTTGCGCCGTCAGGAACTGCTCCTGGTGCGACAGCAGCGGCAGCTTGCGCCATGCCGTGACGGGTTTCGCGCCTTCGTACAGGATGCGCAGCATGACCTGCGCCCCCATGCGCCCGGTGTCGTAGGTATCGTGCGGCTGGGTACGGTGACCGACGATGGCGGTGGCCAGCGCGACCATCTTCTTCGTGACGTTTCCGTGGTGGTCCAGGCCGAGCACGATCGGGACATTCGGGCCCAGCACCGCCCGGCAGGTTTCGAGCTGCGCGCCTTCGACATCGTCGATGCCATCGGCCGCGCAGGCGCCATGCAGCTGCAGCGACAGCCCGTCGATGGGGCCTGCAGCCTGCAGGCCGAGGCGGATCTTCTGTTCGAAGAACTGGTAGGCCTCCTGGGTGATGCGCCCACCGGCAACCGCCCACCCGCGCACGATGGGCACGAACTCGATGACGCGGCCGGATGCCTGGATCTCGTCGACGAAACCGCCGATCTCGCCGACGCCCTTGTAGGCCTCGAGGATGGCCAGGCCTTCGACGATGCCGAAGGACTCGTAGTCGCGCAGGGTCGTCGGAACGGGGTTGAAATCGTTCGTTTCCTGGCCGATGTGGATGATCGCGATTCGCATCTTTTTAATCATAGTGATTGCTCTCCCGGACCATTGCAAACGGACGTTTCACTGAGCGAAACAAAGGCCCGGCCGATCACCGGGCACCCTGCATCACGCGCACATCGCCCAGGGCACCCTCGACCGCCTGCAGCACCTGGTCCATGTGCGCGATGGTGTGGGCCGAAGAAAATCCGTGGTGCGCCGAGGGCTGGAAGAAGACGCCGCGCTCGAAGCATCCGCGGATGAAGCACAGCTCGGCCGCATGGTCCTTGCGGGCCGCCTGCCGGTAATCGGTGACCGGCTCCTGCACCCCGAAATACAGGCCGCAGCGAGGCCCCAGATGCTGCAGACGCAGCACCACGCCGCTGCGCCGGATCAGCGCCTCGAAGCCCGCATAGAAATGCGCGCTCACGGCCGCCAGGCGCTCGTAGAAACCCGGCGCGCTGTACGCCTCCAGGGCTGCCAGTGCCGCGGCCACTGCCGTCGGGTGGGCGAGGTAGGTCCCGCTCATCTGGCTGCTGCCCAGCGGCTTGATGTGCCGCATCACGCTGCGCCGACCAGCCAGCGCGCTGATCGGCATGCCGCCGCCGAAGGCCTTTCCCAGGACGCACAGGTCCGGCGTCACGCCCAGATACTGCTGCGCGCCGCCAGCCGCCATGCGAAAAGCCGTCAGCACTTCGTCAAAGAACAGCAGCGCGCCATGCCGATCGCACAGGCTGCGGCACAGGGCCGTGAAGCCGGGCAGCGGCTCGATGCAGCCCTGGTCGTAGTTGACCGGCTCCATCAGCAGCGCAGCGACCGTGTCGCCGTGCGCGTCGAAGGCCGCCTGCAGCGCGGCGGGGTCGTTGAACGGCACCAGGATCATGTCGTCCGCCGCATGCAAAGGCATGCCGGCGGACTCGGCGAAGGCCCTGGGCGCGTGCGCCGGCCCGGCCTGGTCGAGCGGCGGCATGACGCTGAAGTTCAGCGCGTCGGCATACCCGTGGAAATGCCCCTCGAACTTGATGAATTTCGTGCGGCCGGTGGCCGTGCGCGCGAGCCGCAAGCCATGCATGACGGTCTCGGTGCCCGAGCCGGCGAAGCGCACCATGTCGGCACATGGCACCATCTCGCTGACACGCTGCGCCAGCCGCGCAGCATGTTCGGTCTCGTTGGCGCACAGGATGCCGATATCCAGCGCAGACTGCACCGCCGCCTTGATACCGGCATGGTTGTGGCCCAGCAGCGAGGCACCGTGCGAGGTGCACATGTCGACAAAAGGCTTGCCATCCAGGTCGTAGAGCAAGGCACCGTCGCCGCGGCTCACGTAGAACGGCCGCCCGATCGCGGCATTGGCGCGGGCCGACGCGCAGACGCCTCCGGGCAGATGCTGGCTGGCAGCGGCGTAGAGGGCTTCTGCGCGTGTGGGCATGGCTGGGCTGCGTCAGATGCTGCTGTGCGGGTCAGAGGATGCCGAAGCGCTTGAACACCGAGGCCAGCGACTCCCCGGTGCGCAAGGCGTCGCGGGTATGGTTCTCGCCGGTGACCTTCTCCATGGCCTTGCCCAGCACCGCATGCTCATGGGAGCGCGGGATGACCACCACACCATCCACATCGCCAAACACGATGTCGCCCGGGTCGATGCTGACACCGCCACACTCCACCCGCACGTCGCGGTCGACCATGCGGGCGCGGCCCTTGGTGTCCAGCGGGCCGATGCCGCCCTGGAACACCGGGAAGTTCATCTCGCGGATCTGGCGCACATCCCTCACCAGGCCATCGGTGACACAACCGGCCGCCTTGCGGGCCATGGAGGCCGTGGACAACAGCTCGCCCCAGGGCGCGATGCGGTCCGAGGGGCCATTGCAGGCCAGCACGACCACCTCGCCCGGGCGCAGGTCATCGACCAGTGCGATCTCGACCTCGTAGGGGTTTTCCCCCTCCCGCAGGGCATAGGCCGGCATGTACAGCCCCGTGCGCGCCCGCCCGACCATCACATGGCGCTCGTCCAGCGGCCGTACGAAGGGTTTCATTGCGCGCCTGTGCAGGCCCAGGCTGTCCATCACATCCGACAGGATGGCAGCGCTGAGGTGGTGCAACTGGGTGGGATCTATGGCGGTCATGGTGTCTCCTGAGGATGGTGCGAGGATCTCGGACAGGCTTAGAGTCGGCGCATGCTACATCAGCCACACCCCCAGGAAAACCCGCAAAGCCCCTTCGAACTCGCCCGAAAAAGTGTTGCCTGGCAACACGATGGGGTATATTGATCCGGCTAACAGGGGAGTAGGCAATGACGCTTGATCGCCGCTACGTGGTCACACCGGTTCACAAATCGATGCAGCTGCTCGATGCCCTGGTCGCCAGCAAGGGGCCCATGACCTTGTCGGACCTGGCCTCGTGCACTGCGCTGCCCAAGACCACCGCTTTTCGCTACCTCTACACCTTGCGCGCCTCGGGATTCGTGGGCTTTGACGAACGCACCGAGCGCTATGTGATCGGGCCGCGGGTGGCCGTCTCCCGCCCCCTGCCCGCCTATGCCGAGCGCATCCGCGAGATTGCACAGCCGACCATGCTGCGGCTGCAGCGCCAGTTCAACGAAACCGTCAACCTCGGCATCCCGGAAAACGGCGAGATCGTCTACATCGACATGGTGGGCTCCAGCCGGCTGCTGCATGCCGAGGCCATGATCGGCAAGCGCGACCCGCTGCACTCGACGGCACTGGGCAAGGCGATCCTGCTGACCCTGGGCGAATCCGAACTCGACCGCACCGTGCCCCGCCGCATGACGGCACGCACGCCGCACACCATCACCAACCGGGACCGCTTCATGGACGAGATCGCCCGCAGCGCGGAGCGCAACTACGCCCTGGACATGGAAGAAAACGAGCTCGGTGCGCGCTGCGTGGCAGCGGCGATCTGCGAGCCAGGGCACGGCGGCGCTGTGGCCGCCATCAGCATCTCGGGCCCGTCGCAGCTGATGCCACTGGAGACACTCACCCGCATGGGCCGCGAACTGGCCCGCACCGCCAGCAGCATCCAGATCGGCAAGGCCTTGCGCTGAGGCGTTTCACCACGCGGATCACGCGGTCAGCCGTGTTTCACGCAACGAAACAGAACTAGCGCCCCGCGCGCGCCGAGTCGATCAGGCCCTTCATGTAGCCGACCGCAAAGATCTGCCCGCGCACCATGTAGCCCGGGTTGGCGTTGTCCTCGCCTTCCATCGTGGGCGCGTGGTCTGGCCGCATGGGCCCGTCGTAACCGACATCCAGGTACGCGCGCATGGCCTCGGCCATGTCGGTCTTGCCCTCGTCGTGGAAGGTTTCCTCGAACAGCGGCACGCTGCCGCGGATGTCGCGGAAATGCGCGAAGAAGATCTTCCCGCGGCCCCCGAAATACCGGATCGCGTCGGGGATCACCACACCGGGCATCGCAGCGAAGTTGCCCTGGCAGAAGGTGATGCCGTTGGACGGGCTGTCGGCCATGTCGAGCACACGCTTGAAGGCGTCCATGTCGCGCATGATGCGCGCCAGGCCGCGCACGGGCGACATCGGCGGGTCGTCGGGGTGCAGGGCCAGCTTGACGCCCGCCTGCTCGGCCACGGGCAGCACCCGTTGCAGGAAGTAGCGGAAGTTGTCCCACATCTGCTCGTCGGTGGTTTCCCCGGCATAGGTGTTGGGCACCTCGGCCAGGTCGGCGGCGTTGAACTGGGTCACCAGCGCGCCACCCCGCCCCACCACGTCGTTCGACGTGCGCAGCCAGTTGAACACCGCCATGAAGTTGTAGCAATACACCGGGATGCCGGCACGCCCCATGTTGCGGATGCTCTCGCAGACACGGTCCAGGTCCTCGTCGCGGCCCGGCATGCCCAGCGTGATGCGGTCGGACAACTGGTAGCCCTCGATCACCGAAAGCCTGAGCCCCTGCGCCTCCACCCGCTGACGCAGGGCCAGCAGGTCTTCGTAGCGCAATGGGGGGCCCTGCTCGCGCTCGGGCGCCATCGTGACGCCGGGCACGGTCGTGACCACGTCGGTCATGCCCATCTGGCGGGCGAGTCGTAGATCGGCCTCGGCCAGCGGCCGGGACACCATCGCGAGTTTCATGGGTGTTCCGTTGCAAATGGGTCGGTGACCCGGACTGCGGCATCTTATCCAGATTGGTCGACCCGGTCGAACATCACCATGAGGCCTGGTGGCATCGGAGTGTCGATCAGCAGGCACAGGCCCCTCAAGGCCTCGGCCATGGATCGCGGCATCGGGTCCCGGGGCTGGCAGGCCAGCCACTGCTTCGCCAGCAACGGCGTCTGTGTCATCGACAGGTCCTGCAGGCGCCGGATGGCCTGCTGCACCTGGGCCATCGACGGTGCGCCGGGGAAGGGCGCTGGCGCCGACAGCCCCAGGCCCGCCATCACGGAGCGCGACCATTGCGGCGCATCGCCCTCGGGCAACAGGCCCCCCAGTGCCTGCGTCAGGAGCCCGATCTCGGCGGCGCTGTCTGCCAGCGCAAGGCGCCGGGGCTCCACGGCCAGGCGAGCCCGTCGTACCGCCAGCCCCTGGTGGATCTGCAGCGCAGCCAGCAATTCGTGCAGAGACAGCCGCCCATCGGCTGCCACGATATCCAGGGCCTGCTGGCGCAGCATCCGCTGTTCGGGCATCGGCAAGGCACAGGCCTGCCGCAAGAGGTCCTCGAACCATGGCTGGCGGCGACGGGGCGACAAGTGCCACACCGCATCCAGGACCGCCTGCGCGCCGGAGATGCCACCGGCAAACCGGCGCCAGGCGCCCAGCTCTGCAGACGCCGGCGCCGGCACCAGAAATGCGAGCAAGGCCGCCTGCAACAGGTCGGCCGGCGTGAACCCGTACAGTGCACGCAGTGCCTGCTCCGCCTGCGTCTCCTGCCCGGTGCGCCCAGTCTGCCAGTCCTGCCCGACGCGCTGGCCGAGCGGATGCGCTGTGCCGGGAACCCGGCCAGGCACATCGCTCGTGGCGGCCGCTGTCCGGCCTTGCGGCGTCGCGTCCGGCGCCAGGGCGCTGTAGTCCAGCGGCGCGGTATCTGCGCGCCCGGCCCGCTCGTGCGATGCCTGCGCCTCGACCAGCTCGAGCACCGGTGCGTCCAGCAGCGACACGGTCCTGCCGTAGATGCGCCGCAGCCGCTCCACCAGCGGCGGATGGGTGGCCAGCCAGCGCATGCTCCGCGCCTCGCCCGCCGACAGCAACAGGGGCGCCATCGCGGCAGCGTTGGCACTTTGAAGCCGGGCCTGGCCCCGGGCCGCCTGGTGGGCAATCTTGCGCAGCGCGCCACCGATCCCCTGCGGCAGCCGCGTGAACTGCACCGCATGGGCATCTGCCAGGAACTCGCGTTGCCGGGACACGGCGGCCTGCAGCAGGCGCCCCCCCATCCAGCCCAGGAAACCGGCAGCCATCAGGGCCAGGCCCGGCAACAGGGCGATGCTGCGCCGACCATCGGCGTCCCTGGGCAGTGTCAGGCTGTGGCCGAAGTTGAAGATCATCTGCAGTCCGAACACATAACCGATCAGACGCATGTTGAGCCGGGTGTCGCCGTTGAGGATGTGCCCGAACTCATGGGCCAGGACCCCTTGCAGTTCGTCACGGGTCAATCGCTCCAGGGCGCCCCGGGTGACGGCGACCACGCTGTCCTGCTGCTCCCAGCCGGCGGCAAATGCATTGATGGCGTCGTCGCGCTCCAGCAGGAACACCCTGGGCGACTTCAGGCCCGAGGCGATGGCCAGTTCATCGACCACGTTGCGCAGCCGGCGTTCGGGCGCGCTGCGGGGGTCTCGCACCTCGCGCCCACCCAGCAACTGCGCCACATGGGCGCCGCCCTGGCGCAGGCGTTGCGTCTCGAGCCAGCAGCCGCCCAGTATGAAGCCGAGCGCAACCAGGGTATTGGTCTCGAAGAACCATGGCGGAAAGCCGTACATGCCACCGGGATGCAGCCGCCAGATCAGTGCCAGCGCGGCATTGGCGCACACCACGGTGCCAACAACCGTGACCAGGAACAGCCCCAGCAGCCGGCGCGTGGCCCGACGCGCATCATCCTGGTGCTGGTGAAAACGCACAGGGCGGGCGGTCTGGTATCCCCGGCCTAGAACAGCACCCGGGGCGCCAGCCGCTCTGCCTCGGACACCGTGGACTGCAGCATGTCGGCAGACCGGAACCCGAACACGCCCGCCAGCAGGTTGGCGGGGAATTGACCCGCTGCATTGTTGTACTCCAGCACGGTGTCGTTGTAGGCCTGTCGGGCAAAGCCGACCCGGTTTTCGGTGGAGCTCAATTCCTCGGTGAGGTCGCGCATGGTCTGGTCGGCTTTGAGGTCCGGGTAGGCTTCTGCAACCGCCATCAGCCGGCCCATCACGCCACCCAGCGCACCCTCGGCGGCGCCCAGCGCCGCGATCGCGCCGGCCGCTGCGGGATTGCGGCGCGCCTGGCCCGCGGCCGTCTGGGCGGTGTTGCGCGCGGCAATCACCGCCTCGAGCGTCTCGCGCTCATGCTGGATGTACTTGCGCGCCGTCTCCACCAGATTGGGGATGAGGTCATGGCGCCGCTTGAGCTGCACGTCGATCTGGGCAAAGGCGTTGCCGATGCCGTTGCGCAATCGCACGAGCCGGTTGTACACCGACACCGCGAACAGTGCCACCACCACCAGGATCGCCAGCGTGACCAGAGAGGTCGTACCCATGTCAGCCCTCCGCCGCGGATACACGCTCGCGGCTGGCGCTCAGTGTAGGTCAGTGGCGGCCGGGGCCGCCCAGAAATGGTCGAGAAGCGGAACAAAGCCGCTGTCGGGCTCGAAATAGGGCAGGGCACCGCCCGGGACGGCATGGAACTGCCAGTTCGGACGACCCTGCAGCACCGACCGGCCGCGGTAGTCGGTGAAGTCGCCACGGGTGGCCATCGACACCCAGACCGGACAGCTGACCTGCCTGAACACCGCGTGGATGTCCCGGCTGAAAAGGTAGGCCGACACAAAGCGCAGCGGCGCATGCCGGGCACCGGGCTGACGTGTCGTGATCACGGCGTAGCGCCACAGGTCTTCGTCGATGGTGCGCGAACCCCAGGTACGCCGCAGGAAGTAGCGGATCACGCCGGGCCGGGTCAGGTTGCGAAAGATGCCCTCGGACCAGCGCGGCCGGGTGAAGAACCGGTACAGCCACGGAACGCCCAGCGTGGCGCCGCGCGGCCCGTCGCGGCGCTGGTTGCCGCGCATCCCGGTCGGGCTGACCAGTGCCAGGCGCCGGATGCTGGCGGGTGCCTCGGTCTGGGCGCGGGCCGCAAACTCGCAACCCAGCGAGACCGCCAGCACATCGACCGAACCCACCCGCTCGCGCTCGCACATCAGCAGGACCACGGCAGCCACGGCATCGGTCATCATGCGCGGGGTGTAGTCCCGGTCACTGCGGTCGGAGCGCCCGTAACCCGGCAGGTCCAGCGCGTACACCGCCCTGGCCCGGCGGTAATGGGCGAACAGGGGCGCCACTTCGGCGGCAGATGCCGCCGCATTCACGCTGTGGATCAACAGCAGTGGCGGTGGCATTTTGGCACCGCCGGCGGGGGGCTCTGGCTGCGCCCGGTAGACATGGATGCGTCCGGCAGCGGTGGACAGGTCGAACGAGTCCGCAGGCAGCGCTGGCGGCAGCGCAGGCACCTGCATATCTCAGATCCGTGCCTTGCGGGCAGGCCGGGGCGCGGAGCCGGTCACGCGCGGCGGCAGACCGGTATGCTGCGTCAGCAGGCGGCCCTTGGGCGGCGCAGCCGGGCGAACCGGTGCCGCCGTCGAATTCTTCCTGCGCGCGCTCTGGTAACTGCCGTCCCCCAGCGGCTGCCAGGTCGGTATCAGGTGCTGCTTGCCATTGCCGATCAGGTCGGAGCGGCCCATGGCCTTGAGCGCCTCGCGCAGCAGCGGCCAGTTGTTCGGGTCGTGGTAGCGCAGGAAGGCCTTGTGCAGGCGGCGGCGCTTCTCGCCGCGCACGATGTCGACGGCCTCGCTGGCGCGGGTGATCTTGCGCAGCGGATTGCGGCCGCTGTGGTACATCGCCGTGGCGGTGGCCATCGGGCTGGGGTAGAAGGTCTGCACCTGGTCGGCCCGGAAGCCGTTCTTCTTGAGCCACACGGCCAGGTTCATCATGTCGCCGTCGCTGGTGCCAGGGTGGGCGGCGATGAAATACGGGATCAGGTACTGCTTCTTGCCGGCCTCGGCGGAGAAGCGGTCGAACATCTGCTTGAAGCGGTCGTAGCTGCCGATGCCGGGCTTCATCATCTTGTCGAGCGGGCCGCCCTCGGTGTGCTCGGGGGCGATCTTCAGGTACCCGCCCACATGGTGCTGCACCAGCTCCTTCACATACTCCGGGCTCTGGACGGCCAGGTCGTAGCGCAGGCCCGAGCCGATCAGGATCTTCTTGACGCCCTTGAGTGCGCGGGCGCGCCGGTACATGTGGATCAGCGCGCTGTGGTCGGTGTTGAGATTGCTGCAGATGCCAGGGTATACGCAGCTCGGCTTGCGGCAGGCGGCCTCGATCTCCGGGCTCTTGCAGCCGATGCGGTACATGTTGGCGGTCGGCCCGCCGAGGTCGGAGATGACGCCCGTGAAACCCTTGACCTTGTCGCGGATCTCCTCGACCTCGCGGATCACCGAGTCCTCGCTGCGGCTCTGGATGATGCGCCCCTCGTGTTCGGTGATCGAGCAGAAGGTGCAGCCGCCGAAGCAGCCGCGCATGATGTTCACGCTGAAGCGGATCATCTCCCAGGCCGGGATCTTGGTGGCGTGGTCATGGCTGCCGTTTTCGTCGGCATAGGCCGGGTGCGGGCTGCGCGCATAGGGCAGGTCGAACACGTGGTCCATCTCGGCCGTGGTCAGCGGGATCGGCGGCGGGTTGATCCAGACATCCCGGGCCGTGGCGCCCTCCCCGTGCGCCTGCACCAGCGCCCGCGCATTGCCGGGGTTGGTTTCCAGGTGCAGCACCCGGTTGGCATGGGCATACAGCACGGCATCGGCCCGGACCTGCTCGTAGCTCGGCAGCCGGATCACGCTGCGATCGCGGGGCGGCACCTGCAGCTTGCCCTTCAACGCGGGGTTGGCAACGAAGCGCAGGGGCTGGATCGCCGGGTTGGCATCGGGTGGAGGTGCTGCGGCCGCGTCCTCCTTGCTGCAGGTGGCGCCCTGGGAGGCAGCCTGTTCGCTGGTGGTCAGATAGGGGTTGACATGGCTCTCGACGCGGCCCGGCGCGTCCACGCTGGTGGAGTCGATCTCGAACCAGCCCTGGCCACTCGGGTCGTCGGAGCGCCGCACGAACGCAGTGCCGCGCACGTCGGTGATGGACTGCACCGGTTCGCGCGCCGCCAGCCGGTGGGCCACCTCGACCAGTGCGCGTTCGGCATTGCCGTACAGCAGCAGGTCGCACTTGGCGTCGACGACGATGGAGCGCCGCACCTTGTCGCTCCAGTAGTCGTAATGGGCGATGCGCCGCAGGCTGCCCTCGATGCCGCCGAGGATGATGGGCACGTACTTGAAGGCCTCGCGGCAGCGCTGGCTGTAGACGATGGCCGCGCGGTCGGGCCGCTTGCCGCCGACGTCGCCCGGGGTATAGGCGTCGTCCGTGCGGATTTTCCGGTCGGCCGTGTAGCGGTTGATCATGGAGTCCATGTTGCCCGCCGTGACGCCCCAGAACAGGTTCGGCTTGCCCAGCGCACGGAAGGCATCGGCGCTCATCCAGTCGGGCTGCGCGATGATGCCGACCCGGAAACCCTGGGCCTCCAGCACCCGCCCGATGACGGCCATGCCGAAGCTGGGATGGTCCACATAGGCGTCGCCGGTGACCAGGATGATGTCGCAGCTGTCCCAGCCGAGCTTGTCCATCTCGGCGCGGGACATGGGAAGGAAGGGGGCGTTGCCGAAGCGGGCCGCCCAGTACCTGCGGTAGCTGGTGATCGGCTTGGCTGCCCGTGCGAAGAGGGACACGTCGACAGGGGCGTTCATGGCCAGATTTTATGGGCCACGCCCCGATTCGGGCATTCCTGGGCCGCGAAGGCCCTACGGGGCGGGTTGTGACAAGGGCAAACACCGAGGAGTCGGGGTGTTGGCTGGCCCTAAAATTGCTTTTCACGTTCAACCCGCACCAGCATCTGGCCTGGTGCACCTCCAGGAAGCATCCATGATGAAAAAACTGCTCACCGCTGTCGCGATCAGCGCCGTGGCCCTGTCGGCCATGGCCCAGACCAAGGAACTCAAGGTCGCCATCGACCCGACCTACGAGCCTTTCACATTCAAGACGCCGGACGGCAAGCCCACCGGCTTCGACGTGGACATCGCCAACGCGGTGTGCGAGCACATCAAGCGCAAGTGCGTGTTCGTCGAGCAGGTCTGGGACAGCATGATCCCCGGCCTGCAGGCCAAGAAGTACGACACCATCATCAGCTCGATGTCGATCACCGAAGACCGCCTCAAGGTGGTCGACTTCACCGACAAGTACTACAACACTCCGAGCAAGATCGTCGTCAAGAACGACGTCAAGTTCACCGACGTGAACTCGCTCAAGGGCAAGAAGATCGGCGTACTGAAGGGCAGCACCCAGGAAAAATATGCCAACGGCGAACTCAAGAAGGTCGGCGTGATCGTCACCCCCTACGAAGCCCAGGACCAGGTCTACCTCGACATCAAGTCCGGCCGCCTCGACGGCACCGTGGCCGATGTGCTCGAAGTCACCGGCGGTTTCCTGAGCAAGCCCGAAGGCAAGGACTACGTCACGGTCGGCCCCGAGCTGTACATCCCCAAGTACTTCGGCACCGGCGCCGGTTTTGCCCTGCGCAAGGGTGAGGCGGCCCTGAAGGCCGAACTCAACGGCGCGATCAAGGCGATCCGCACCAACGGCACCTACAAGAAGATCAACGACAAGTACTTCAAGATTGACGTCTACGGCAAGTAAGCCCGCCAAGATCGCCACGGGTCGAAATGTGAGCGGTCTTCAGTTGCGTCACCCCAGGCCTGTGGGGGCCGGGTGCGGCGCTTCGGTGGGGCGGTCGGGCGCTGAACGCGCCGACTGCGCTGCGGTGCTCGGTCTTGCGGCCCATTGCGCAACTCACTACGCGCGCTTTGCGCGCTCCGTTCAGACAAGCGCAATGAAAGTGTTGACGAACGCGCTTCGCGCTGGCCGCAAGCCCTGTGCTCCTCGCCGCCCCACAGGCGCGCCGCACCCGGCCCCCACAGGCCTGGGGCGACGAGCTTTTGGTGGGGGTGGCGGGTTTCGCTCGGACTGCTCTTGCGGTGGAAGGCTTCTGGTCTGCTCGCGTGCCGAAGGTACTGCGTCCCGCACACTGCTTTCGAGCGTCGCGGCAGGCGGTGCCCGGTGGGGGCGAGTTCAGCGGCGCGCCGAGGAGCGCAGACGCCGGGGCGGTGCGCGCAGCGCACTTCGTAAACTGACTCATCGCCACTGTCTGAACGGAGCGCGCGAAGCGCGCGCAGTGAGTTTGGCGATGCGCCCCGGCGGCGAGCACCGCAGGTCCGTCGGCGCGTTCAGCGCCCGACCGCGTCGCTGTTCGCCCCCACCGGGCACCGCCTGCCGCGACGCGCGCCAACGCCAAGGTAGTTCCAGAAGCGCCACAGGCAACGAAGCGCGCCAACGCCAAGGTAGTTCCGGCCCCGAATGCCAAAGCCAAAGCCAATGCAAGTGACCGACTGACATGGACAAGGAAGCCCGCCTGGCCGGCACGACCGCCGCAGAACACCCCGAGGCATTGCGTCTGTGGCTGCGCATGCTGACCTGTACGCAGCTGATCGAGAAGCAGGTGCGCGCCGGTCTGCGTGACCAGTTCGAGACCACACTGCCCAGGTTCGACCTGATGGCCCAGCTCGAGCGTGCCCGCGATGGCCTCAAGATGAACGAGTTGTCGCGCCGCATGATGGTCACCGGCGGCAATGTCACGGGTATCACGGACCAGCTGGTGGGCGAAGAGCTGGTCGAGCGCGTGCCTGTGCCCGGCGACCGGCGCGCCTATCTTGTGCGACTCACGGCCAAGGGTCGCAAGCTGTTTGCAGAGATGGCCCATGCCCACGAAGAGTGGGTCGTGCAGGCCTTCGCCGGACTGCAGGAGCGAGAAGTCGCCACCTTGCATCGCCTGCTTGGAAAGGTCAAGCAACACACCCAACACACTCTTCCCGAGGAAACCGCACCATGAAACACTACATCGGCGCATCCAATCCGATGCACCCCCGCTTCGAGGCCACTGCCGCCTACCAGGCGCGCCACTTCTCATGGTCCTGTGAAGGCGCCGTGGGCACGGTCACCCTGAACCGGCCGGAGCGCAAGAACCCGCTCACCTTCGAGTCCTATGCCGAACTCGGGCAGCTGTTCGAGGCGCTCGGCCGCAGCGTGGATGTCAAGGCCGTGGTGGTCACCGGCGCCGGTGGCAATTTCTGCTCCGGTGGCGACGTGCACGAGATCATCGGCCCGCTGACGAAGATGAGCATGCCCGAATTGCTGGAGTTCACCCGCATGACCGGCAACCTGGTCAAGACCATGCGCAACTGCCCGCAGCCCGTCATCGGAGCCATCGATGGCATCTGCGCCGGCGCCGGCGCCATGATGGCGCTGGCCTGCGACATGCGCCTTGGCACCGCAGCCACCAAGACCGCCTTCCTGTTCACGCGGGTGGGCCTGGCCGGCGCCGACATGGGTGCCTGCGCACTGCTGCCCCGCGTGATCGGCCAGGGGCGCGCCAGCGAGCTGCTGTTCACCGGCCGCGCCATGAACGCGCAGGAGGGGCTGGCCTGGGGCTTCTTCAATGCACTGCACGAGAGCGCGGACCTGCTGCCCCGCGCACAGGCACTTGCGGCCGAACTGGCGGCCGGGCCGACATTCGCCCACGGCATGACCAAGACCATGCTGCAGCAGGAATGGGCCATGACCATCGAGCAGGCCGTGGAGGCCGAGGCGCAGGCACAGGCGATCTGCATGCAGACACAGGATTTCCACCGCGCCTACAACGCATTTGCGGCAAAGCAGAAACCTGTTTTCGGCGGAAACTGAGCCATGCATGCCCCTACCGGCCATCTTGAGCTTCCCTTCTTTGACGAGGCCCACCGCGCACTGGGCGCAGGCCTGAGCGCCTGGGCGCCGCAGCAGGTGGTGGACGAGTCCGACGACCGCCCGGCCTGTCGCCAATGGGTCCGACTGCTGGGTGACGCCGGCTGGCTGCGTTATTGCGTGCCCGCAGCGTACGGCGGTGCGCTGGAGCGGCTGGATTCCCGCGCCCTGGTGATCCTGCGCGAGACGCTGGCGTTTCATTCGCCGCTGGCCGATTTCGCGTTTGCCATGCAGGGCCTGGGCAGCGGGGCCATCACGCTGGCCGGCACCGCCGAGCAGCAGGCGGCCTATCTGGAGCCGGTGGCCCGAGGTGACCGGATCGCCGCGTTTGCACTGAGCGAGCCCGATGCCGGCTCCGACGTGGCCGCGATGGCCACGTCCGCGCGCACCGAGCCCGATGGTTCGGTGGTGCTCAACGGCACCAAGACCTGGATCAGCAACGGTGGCATCGCCGACTACTACTGCGTGTTTGCCAAGACCGACCCGACAGCGGGTACCCGCGGTATCACGGCATTCCTGGTGGACGCCGACAACCCCGGCCTGGACAGCTCCCAGCATATTGCAGTGATGGCCCCGCACCCGCTGGCGACGCTGCAGTTCCGTGACTGCCGCATCCCGGCCTCTGCGCAGCTCGGCGCGCTGCACGGCGGCTTCAAGCTGGCCATGCAGACGCTGGACATCTTTCGGGCCTCGGTGGCCGGCGCGGCACTGGGCATGGCCCGGCGTGCGCTGCACGAGGCAGTGGCCCATGCGCGGCAGCGGCCGATGTTCGGACAGCGCCTGGGCGACTTCCAGCTCACGCAGGCCCGGCTCGGCGACATGGCCGCACTGGTGGACGCCGCCGCCCTGCTGACCTACCGCGCAGCCTGGCTGCGGGATTGCGTCGGCACGGCCACTGCGGCCCAGGCACAGGCCTATACCGCGCAAGCGGCCATGGCCAAGATGACCGCCACCGAAAACGCGCAGCGCGTGATCGACATGGCGTTGCAACTGCATGGCGGTCTGGGCGTGAAGGTCGGTACCAAGGTGGAGAGCCTGTACCGCGACATCCGCGCGCTGCGCATCTACGAGGGCGCCACCGAAGTGCAGCAACTCATCATCGGCAAATCTGTCCTGAAAGGCTAGGCCATGGTTGTTTCCTCTGCCCAAACCGACCGTTTCGTCCACGACCGGCTGCCTGCGGCCGGCGACCTGCCCACCCTGCGCTACGACCTGCTTCCTGGGTTGCAGATGCCCGCGCAGTGCAATCTGGTGCATGAACTGCTGGACCGCGCAGCCGACAAGGGCTGGGCCGACAGGCCCATGCTGCGTTCGCCCGGTCTGGTGCTGACGTACGCGCAGGCCGCTGCTCGGGTGTCCGCCATCCACCAGGTGCTGGTCCAGGATCTCGGCCTGCAGCCTGGCAACCGCGTGCTTCTGCGCGGTAGCAACTCGATCGGCATGGCGCTGGCGTGGCTGGCAGTGGTCCGTGCCGGCCTTGTGGCGGTTGCCACCATGCCGCTGTTGCGGGCCAAGGAGCTGGGCGACATCATCGACAAGGCCCAGCCTGTGGCGGCCCTGTGCGACGCCCGTCTGCTGGACGAACTGGCCCATGCGCAGGCGGCGCAACCAGTCCTTCGGCGCATCGTCGCCTTCAACGTGACCGACCCCAGCGCCACCACATCGCTGGAGGCGATGGCTGCGCGCAAGAGCGGGCCGTTCCCGGCCTGTCCCACGGCCGGTACCGACATCGCGCTGCTGGCCTTCACCTCCGGCACCACCGGCAAGCCCAAGGCCGCCGTGCACAGCCATTGCGATGTGCTGGCCGCCTGCGAGACCTGGCCGCGGCATGTGCTGCGCGTGCAGCCGCAGGACATCGTGATGGGCTCGCCGCCGCTGGCCTTCACGTTCGGACTCGGCGGCCTGCTGGTGTTTCCCATGTGGGCCGGTGCGTCGGTCTATTTCCCGGACATACCCTACACGCCGCAGGCGATGGCGCAGCTCATGTACGAGTCCGGCGCCACGATCTGCTACACCGCGCCGACCTTCTATCGCCAGATGGCGCCGTTCGTGAAGGCACTGCATGCCGAGCGCGGCGCGCCACCGCCGCTGCGCATCTGCGTCAGCGCCGGCGAGGCACTGCCGGACGCGACTCGCCAGCTCTGGAAAGAGGCCAGCGGTATCGAGATGCTTGATGGCATCGGCGCCACCGAGATGTTCCACATCTTTGTCTCTGCCGCGCCGCAGGACGTGCGCCGCGGCGCGATCGGCAAGGTGGTGCCGGGTTACGTGGCCCGGGTGGTGGACGACAGCGGCAACGAGCTGCCCCCGGGCAGTGTCGGCAAGCTTGCTGTGCAGGGCCCTACCGGCTGCCGCTACATGGACGATGCCCGACAGTCCAACTATGTCAAGGGCGGCTGGAACCTTCCCGGCGACGCCTTCCTGCAGGACGCCGACGGTTACCTCTTCTACCAGGCGCGTACCGACGACATGATCATCACCTCCGGCTACAACGTCGGCGCGCCGGAGGTCGAGGATGCGCTGCTGCGCCACCCGGCGGTGGCCGAGTGCGGCGTGATCGGCAAGCCCGATGACGAGCGGGGCATGATCGTGAAGGCATTCTGCGTGCTGCGCAGCGGGCACACCGGCGATGCCGACCTGGTGCGTGTGCTGCAGGACCATGTCAAGGCCAGCATCGCCCCCTACAAATACCCGCGCGAGATCGAATTCGTGCAGACCCTGCCGCGCACCGAGACCGGCAAACTTCAACGCTTCAGGCTCAAGCAACCATCATGAAATTCCTCCAACCGCCCGGGTGGGTGCCCGCCAAGGGGTACGCCAATGGTGTCGCGGCCCGCGGCACGCAGATCTTTGTCGGAGGCCAGATCGGCTGGAACGGCCAGCAGCAGTTCGAATCCGACGACTTCATCGCGCAGACGGCGCAGACCCTGCGCAACATCGTCGCCGTCCTGCAGGAGGCCGGCGCCGGCCCCGAGCACATGGTGCGCATGACCTGGTACATCCTGGACCGCGTCGAATACAACGCGCGCCTGAAGGAGCTCGGACAGGTCTATCGCGAGATCATCGGGCGCAACTTCCCCGCCATGACCTGTGTGCAGGTGGCCGCACTGGTCGAGGCGCGGGCGAAGGTCGAGATCGAGGTCACGGCGGTTCTGCCGGACTGAGCATCAGGGGCCGGCCCCTTGCCGGGTGCCCCGCAGACGACCCATCAGATAATCCCCGGGACCATGCCTCCTGCCCTTTCCACCCACCCGACCGCGCCGGCCCCGCGCGCCGCCAACACCGCCTTCGGTGTGCTGGGTGCCATCAGCACCTCGCACATGATCAACGACATGATGCAGTCGCTGATCCTGGCGATGTACCCCGTCCTCAAGGGCGACTTTCACCTGAGTTTCGGCCAGATCGGTCTGATCACGCTGACCTTCCAGCTCACGGCCTCGCTGTTGCAGCCCTTGATCGGGCTCTATACCGACAAGCGGCCTCAGCGCTACTCGCTGCCCCTGGGGATGTGTTCCACGCTGTGCGGCCTGCTGCTGCTGGCGTATGCGCCGAACTACGCCACCGTGCTGGTCGCGGCGGCGCTGGTGGGCATGGGGTCGGCGATCTTCCACCCGGAGTCTTCCCGCATCGCCCGCCTGGCGTCTGGCGGGCGGCACGGGCTGGCGCAGTCGGTCTTCCAGGTCGGCGGCAATACCGGCAGCGCCGTCGGGCCCTTGATCGCAGCTGCGGTGGTGGTGCCCTTCGGCCAGCGCAGCATCGCCTGGTTCGGCCTGGCGGCCTTGCTGGGGATCGTGCTGCTGCTGCAGGTGAGCCGGTGGTACACGGGGCAGCAGCGGGCCCTGGTGGCGGCCGCGGGTGGCGCGGCGGCACATGCCCGCCAGAAGGCGTCGGTGGTCTCGCCCTATCCGCGCAGGGTGGTGGCGGGCGCCATTGCCGTGCTGCTGGTGCTGATCTTCTCCAAGCACTTCTACACGGCGGGCCTGAGCAGCTTCTACACCTTCTACCTGATCGAGAAATTCGGCCTCTCGGTGCAGAGCGCGCAGATCCACCTGTTCATCTTCCTGTTCGCGTCTGCGGTGGGTACCTTGCTCGGCGGCCCGATCGGCGATCGTGTCGGGCGCAAGCCGGTGATCTGGTTCTCGATCCTGGGCGTCTCGCCATTCGCCCTGTTGCTGCCGCATGCCGATCTGTTCTGGACCACCACGCTCACCATCCTGATCGGCCTGATCCTGTCCTCGGCGTTCTCGGCGATCCTGGTGTATGCCCAGGAGCTGATGCCGGGCAGGGTGGGCACCGTGTCGGGGCTGTTCTTCGGATTCGCGTTCGGCATGGCGGGGCTGGGCGCGGCGGTGCTGGGGATGGTGGCGGACCGCACCAGCATCGAGTTCGTCTACCGCGGCATCGCCTGGCTGCCGCTGCTGGGGTTGGTGGCGGTGTTGTTGCCGAAGAGCCGGTCGCCGCGGCACTGATCAGCGCGGCATCGGCGCCAGGCAACTCCAGCACTGCTCGAAGCCGCCTTCGACCAGTTCGCCGCAGGCGCAGGTCCAGCGCCGCTGCGGCACGTGCTGCAGGTCATGCAGCAGCGCGCGCGCCAGCTCCTCCTGTTCAGGATGGGTGCACCACACCTCTGGCAGGCACTGGTCCGGTGGCAGTTCGCCGGCAACGCCGCCGAGGTACTGGCGTTGCACGCTGGTCGCGATGCCCATGCCCTGCAGCGCCTCGGCCCACAGGGTGGCGAGGGCGGCATTCGGGGCTTGCGTCAGGCGGGGCATGGGTTGCCAGCATACGCCCGTTCCGTCCGGTCACCTGTCTGCAACCGCGTCGGGCGTCCCGGCTTTCCCGCACAATCTGCGCATGCCCCCGGCGTACCCTGACAAAACCCGCTTCCCAGGACTTGCAGCCGCTGTCCGCTGGCTGCTGCTGGCCACCGCCCTGGCGACGCTGGCCGGCTGTGCGGGCACCCGCTATTACTGGCAGTCGGTCCATGGTCACCTGAGCTTGATGCAGGCAGCCCGGCCGGTGGACGACTGGTTGAGCGACCCCCGGACGCCGGCAGCGTTGCGCGAGCGCTTGGCTCTGAGCCAGCGCATCCGCAGCTTCGCAGTGACCGAACTGGCCCTGCCGGACAACCCCAGCTACCGGCGCTATGCCGACCTGCAGCGCCGCGCGGTGGTGTGGAATGTGGTGGCCGCCCCGGAGCTGTCTCTGACGCTGCAGACCTGGTGTTTCCCGGTGCTGGGCTGCGTCGGCTACCGCGGCTATTTCGACGAGGCCGAGGCACAGGCGCTGGCAGCGGAACTGAGGGCCCAGGGGCTGGATGTCACGGTGTACGGTGTGCCAGCCTACTCCACGCTGGGCTGGATGAACTGGGCCGGCGGGGACCCGCTGCTCAACACCTTCATCACCTACCCGGAGGGCGAACTGGCGCGCATCATCTTTCACGAACTGGCCCACCAGGTGCTGTATGTGCCTGACGACACCACCTTCAACGAGTCGTTTGCCACCGCGGTCGAGCAGCTGGGCGGTGCGCGCTGGCTGGCCATGCAGGCCGGCGAGCAGGCACGCAGGGAATATGCCGAGTTCGACGCGCGCCGGCGCCAGTTCCGCGGCCTGACCCTGGCCACGCGCGAACGCCTGCGCCAGATCTACGCGGTGGCGCCCGGCAACACGACGGAACGCGCGCGGCTGCTGGAGCAAAAGCAGGCGACGATGGCCGAGTTCCGGTCCCGGTATGCAGCGCTCAAGGCATCCTGGGGCGGGTATGCGGGGTATGACCTGTGGGTGGCCCGGGCCAACAACGCCAGTTTTGGCGCCCAGGCCGCCTACGATGAGCTGGTTCCGGGCTTCGAGGCCCTGTTCGAGAGGCAGGGGCGCGACTGGCGGGCGTTCTATGATGCGGTGCGTCGGCTGGCGGATACGCCTGCCGAGGAGCGCAGACGCGCGCTCACGAACACAAGCACATCCGCAACTGAAAAGGCAAGGGGACACGGTGGCTGACCTACACATTCTGCGCCCGCACACGCTGGGCATGGCAAAGGCGCGCAAGATCGCCTTCGACTGGGCCGAGCAGGTCGAGCGGGACTTCGACATGCAGTGCACCTACGAAGAGGGCCGCGCGGCCGACAGGGTGTGTTTCTCGCGCTCCGGCGTGCAGGGGGAACTGCATGTCACCAAGGACAAGTTCGAGCTCGATGCCCGGCTCGGATTTCTGCTGGGGGCCTTCAAGGGCCGCATAGAGGCCCAGATCGTCGCCATGCTCGACACCTTGCTCGCCCCGGCGCCTGGGCCTGCCGCAGCCGCCAAGCCGGCAGCGGCCAAGGCCGCACCCAGGAAGACCGCAGGAGCCCGCAAATGAGCCAGCTTCAGGGGCCGCTGCAAGGCCTGCGCGTGATCGAGATGGGGCAACTCATCGCCGGCCCGTTCGCCGCCAAGACCCTGGCCGATTTCGGCGCCGAGGTCATCAAGATCGAGCCGCCGGCTGCGGCCAACGGGCAGGGTGGCGGTGACCCTCTGCGCAAGTGGCGCCTGCTCAAGGACGGCACCTCGGTCTGGTGGCAGGTGCAGTCGCGCAACAAGAAGTCGGTCGCGCTCGACCTGCGTCAGCCCGAGGCGCAGGAGATCGTGCGCAAGCTCGCGCAAGACGCCGATGTGCTGATCGAGAACTTCCGCCCTGGCGCACTGGAAGGCTGGGGACTGGGGCCGGAGGTGCTGCAGGCGGCCAATCCGGCGCTGATCATGCTGCGCATCAGTGGTTACGGCCAGAGCGGCCCCTACCGTGACCGTCCCGGCTTCGGTGTGGTCGCCGAGGCCATGGGCGGCTTGCGCCACCTGACGGGCGAGCCGGGCCGCGTGCCGGTACGGGTTGGTGTGAGCATTGGCGACACGCTGGCCTCGCTGCACGGTGTGATCGGCATCCTGATGGCGCTGCACCACCGCCACGCCACCTGCAGCCCGCAGGCGCCGCGCGGCCTGGGGCAGGTGGTGGATGTCGCCCTGTACGAGGCGGTCTTCAACTGCATGGAAAGCCTGCTGCCTGAATACGGCATGTTCGGTGCCGTGCGCGGGCCCTCGGGCAGTGCGTTGCCCGGCATCGCCCCAACCAATGCCTATGCCTGCGCCGACGGCGGTTACGCCATCATCGCCGGCAATGGCGACAGCATCTTCAAGCGCCTGATGCATGCCATCGGTCGTGACGACCTCGGACAGGACCCTGACCTGTCCGACAACGCAGGTCGGGTGCGCCGTGTCGAGGAGATCGACGCCGCCATCGGCGCCTGGGCCCTGACGCTGCCGGTCACGGCCGTGCTGGAGGTCCTCGAGAAGGCCAGCGTGCCGGCCGGGCGCATCTACACGGTGGCCGACATCGCGGCCGACCCGCACTATGCGGCGCGCGGCATGTTGTCGTCGATCACGCTGGCCGACGGCGCCCCCTTGACCGTGCCCGGTTTTGTTCCCAAGCTCTCGCGCACGCCCGGCGGACACCGGCGCAATGCACCTGCGCTGGGGCAGGACACCGAGGACGTGTTGCGCGAGGTCGGCGTGACGCCTGCGCAGATCGAGGCCCTGCGCACGCGCGGCGTGATCAGCTGAGGGAGTCGATCAGGTCGATGTACTGCTGCATGGCGGCGTCCATGGTGGTGCCCTTGAGGCTGTTCCAGGCATCCCACTTGGCCCGGCCGACCAAGTCGCCGAAGCCCGGCTTCTTGTCGGTGTTGTCGCCGATGCTGCCCTGCTTGTACAGTGCGTAGATCTTCAGAAGCGTGGCGTTGTCGGGGCGCTCGCTCAGGTTCTTGGAGGCCGCTGCTGCTGCCTCGAATTTCTGTGTCAGGTTGGCCATGCGGTCTCCATCGGTGGTGTCGGAATGCAGCACGGCGCACGACCGTTGCTGCGGGTATCTGCCCGGTATCTTAAGCCCCCTTTTGCCGCCACAATACCAGCCATTGCAATGCAAGGGGCGGTGCCAGGCCCCACCCACAGCGCCCCAGCGGCAGGAGACGTGACCATGGTGACCCGGATCAACGCCCGCAGGGTGGCCCGCACGGTGGGCGACAACGTCAGGGACGCGGTCAGTGGCACGCTGGGCCTCGGTGGCGAGCGCATGAGCAAGGTCGACACCGCCTGGCTGCGCATGGACTCCCCCAGCAACCTGATGATGATCGTCGGTGTCTGGGTGCTGCGGCCCGGCATCGACTACCAGGCGCTGTGCGAGCGCGTCAGCGAACGCCTGCTGCGTTACCCGCGCTTTGGCCAGCGCGTGGTGCAGGATGCCGCCGGCGCCACCTGGGTGCGCGACGCGGACTTCGACATCCACCGCCATGTGGTCCGCGACAGACTCCCGCGCAAGCCGCGCGGGCGCGAGCAGGAGGCCCTGCAGGACCGCCTGGCCGAACTCGCCGTGACGCCGCTCGACCAGGACCGCCCGCTGTGGCAGTTCCATCTGGTGGAGGACTACCAGGGCGGCTCGGCGATGCTGGTGCGTATCCACCATTGCATCGCGGACGGCATCGCCCTGATCGCCGTGACCCAGTCGCTGGTGGATGGTGGGAGCCCCCCGCCGGAGCGCCGCCACCGCCGGCCGCAGCGCGAGGGCCTGGAGGCGGCCGAGGACTGGCTCGCCGATACGCTGCTCAAGCCCCTGACGGATGCCGCGACGCGGGCGATGGGCAGTGCCGGTGCCGGAGCCGCCAGCGCGCTGGATCTGCTGCTGGACCCCCAGCGGGGCATGGAGAAAGGCCTTGCAGGGTCCGCCGACCTGGCCCGCATGGCCTATCAGGTGCTGCGGGATGCGGCGTCGCTGGCACTCATGCCCGACGACTCCGCGACCCGGCTCAAGGGCACGCCCGGCAATACCAAACGCGTGGCCTGGTGCGCGCCTATTCCGCTGGATGAGGTCAAGGCGATTGGCAAGGCACTGAACTGTTCGGTCAACGATGTGCTGATGAGCTGCGTGGCCGGCGCCATTGCGGCCTATCTTCGCGGCCATGGCGACGCGGTCGAGGGCCGCGAGATTCGCGCCATGGTGCCGGTGAACCTGCGCCCGCTGGAGCAGGCCCACAAGCTGGGCAACCGCTTCGGCCTGGCGCCGGTGGTGCTGCCCCTCGGGCTGGACAACCCCATCGAGCGCATCTACGAAGTGCGCCGGCGCATGGGCGAGCTCAAGGGCAGCATGCAGCCGCTGCTGGCCTTCGGCCTGCTGGCAGTGGCCGGGTTGCTGATCAAGCCGGCGCAGGACGCGATGCTGAGCCTGTTCTCCCGCAAGACCACGGCCGTGATGACCAACGTGCCGGGCCCGCGCGAGAAGGTGCGGTTTCTGGGCTCGACGGTCGAGCAGAACCTGTTCTGGGTACCCCAGAGCGGCACCGTCGGGCTGGGCGTGTCGATCCTGAGCTACGGCGGCGGTGTGCAGTTTGGCGTGATCTCCGACGGCACCCTGTGCCCGGATCCGCAGAAGATCATCGACGGCTTTGCGCCGGAGTTTGCCAAGCTGTCACTGCTCACGCTGATGCTGCCCTGGGGCGAGTGAACGGCGCGCAGTTGCCAGCGCGTCAGTCCTTCAGCTCGGAGCGCGCCAGCTCCACGTCCAGCCGCTCGGTCGCGTCAAGCGGCTCGAAGCCGGCTGCCTGCCGGTACAGGCGGGTGGCATCCTTGAGCCGCTGGTCTCCTTCGAGCATGAGCAGTGCGTTCGCGTACTCGACCATCGCCAGCGCAGACTGCAGGTTGATGCGCATGGCCTGCTCGAACAGGCTCAGTCCGACATCCTTGCGCGCGCCGTAGGTCATGCTGCCGATCAGCGCGCCGACCTTGTCGATCACCTCGGCATGGAAGGCGCCCAGTGCGATATGGGCGTCGGCGTGGCGCGGCTGCAGGGTGATCGTGCGCTCCAGCGACGTCTTGACCCGTGCGCTCAGGCCCTGCGCCAGCGCCTTCGCCACACTGATGCCCTGGCTGTAGCGCCCCAGTGCATAGGCGTGCCAGTAGTGCGCGTTGGGGTTGTCCGGGTCCTGGGCCACATGGGCCTCGGCGCGGTCCGCCACTTCCCGGTACAGGTCGAGGCGGGCCTTCTCCTTGCGCTCCAGATAGGTCGCGTAGATGCATGCCGATTTATGGGCCAGCGTGAGGCCGCTCAGGCCCAGTTGCAGGCCGGCATCCATTGCCTTCTGGAACTCGCCGTTGTGGAACAGGGCCCAGGCTTCCAGCAGCCGGTCATCGGAGGGCAGGGGCTCGGCGTCGCCGCCATGCAGCCGCGACCATTGCCGGCGCACGCTTTCGGCGTCAAAGCTGTACTGGCCTGCATAGGGGAATGCGGTCCATCCGGCCATCGCGGTCTCCTCAGTTGGCCAGGGCGGCGCCCGGCCTGTGTGGCATGCAATCGGTCCCGACGCATCCTGCGACTTTACTGGACTGCCCGGTCGTAGGCTCCCACCAATGTCAGCAAGTGCATGCGCTGGCCCTCTTCGAGGTAGGGCACCAGCAGGTTGAGAACATGCTGTGCGCCGCGCAGCAGGGCAGCCTGCGCGCTCTGCGGCTCCAGGGCGCGGCGCGGGTCGCGCGCGTATTCGAAGCTCAGCCAGTAGGTCAGCACCACCACCATGCTGGTGGCTGTGGCTTCGGCATCGCGGGTGTCCATGCGCATGGCGCCGGAGCGGACCATGCCGTCGAACATGGCGCGGATTGCGCGGGTCTTGCTCTTGAGCAGGGTCTGCACGTGGGTCTCGAGCCGCCGGTTCTTGGACAGCAGGTCGTTCAGGTCGCGGTACAGGAACCGGTATTGCCAGATCAGTTCGAACAGCGAGTGCATGAAGAACCAGGCGTCCTCGACGTTGCGCACATCGTCGGCGGCGTGTAGCAACTCGTTGAGCGCGCGCTCGAAGCGGTCGAACAGGGAGTTGATCAGCTCGTCCTTGGCCGGGTAGTGGTAATACAGGTTGCCCGGGCTGATGTTGAGTTCGGCCGAGATCAGCGTGGTGGAGACGTTCGGTTCGCCGAAGCGGTTGAACAGCTCCAGCGTCACCTCCAGGATGCGTTCGGCGGTACGCCGGGGCGCCTTCTTGGCCATGGCGTCAGCGGCCTTGCGCGGACGCGTGGCGGGTGTAGTGGCCCAGGTCGTCCATCACTTCTTCCAGCGATGTGATCGCCCGGCCGATGGCCGAGCCCGCACGGGGTGGTGCACACAGATGGGCCTTGGGGTTGTCCAGGGCCTCGTGGTTCAGCCGCACGCCATGGCGCGCCAGCTTGGACGCCAGCAGCGTCTTGCGCGAGCGCAGCATCTGGCGGGTCTGCTGGTAGGCGTGTTCGGCCAGGTGCCTGCGCCGCGAGTAGCCGAAGGTGTTGGCCAGGTAGAGCTCGGGGTCGCGGTGGTCGGGCTCGATCAGGATGATGTCGGTGTCCGGGTAGGCGCGTTCATAGTTCTTCATGCCCAGCTCCATGCGGGAATGGATCATGGAGCGGAAGGTCTGGCTCAGCACGGCGGGCAGGCCACCGTCTACGATGCGCGGGATCTTGCGCAGCTCGGTGGCCAGTTCGCGCCGCATCACCCGGGGTGAGGGGTGGACCGTGGCATCGAAGGGAACCAGCGGGTTCAGGCACAGCATCAGATCGACACCGTGGTCCAGGGCGACGGACGCGTGCAGGGTCTTCTTGAGGGCACCGTCGACATAGTACTGGTCGTCGATCTCGACCGGCGGGAACAGCCCCGGCAGCGCCGCGCTGGCCTGGACGGCCTGCGAGATCGGAACATGGTCCCAGCCGGGTTCGCCAAACGGCGCTGAATCGCCGGTATCCAGGTTGGTGGCCACCAGGGTCAGGCGCGTCTTGAGCTGGCGGAAGTCGTTGGTGAATCCGTTGCGGGCGAACAGATCGGCCAGACGGGCGTGCACCTGCTGGTTCGAGAACACGCCAGTTGGCAGGCTGGCGCCCAGGCGCTCGAGCACCTGGGTCAGCGGCTTGCGGTCGATGGCCAGCCCCCACAACGCGTTCACCACCAGGCCAGGCAGCATGATCCCCCTGCGGGCGAACTCGTCATAGGCAGGCACCATCAGCCAGGAGGGGTCGAAGATCTCGCCACCGGCGCTGTCGTTTTCGATGAAGGAGGCCGACAGGCTGCGGGGGGTCATGCCATTGGCCAGCCCGGCTGCGATGAAGCCGCCGGCGGACACGCCCACGTAATGGTCCAGGTGGCTGAGGTCGAGCCCGACCAGGGAGTCCTCCAGCGCGCACAACACCCCGATCTCGTAGATGGCACCGAGCGGCCCGCCCCCCGCCAGGGCCAGCCCGACGCGTGGTGCACGCGTCTTGGAGTTTCTGCGGTTCATGGATTCACAGTGTAGGCCGCGCGGGTGTCAACGTTTGCTGCGCTGCATCAGGCTGCGCAGTGGCGCGCAACTCAGGTCTTCTTGCGGGGTGCTGCGCGCTTGACGGCGGCTTTCGCGGCAGGTTTGGTGGCGACCTTCGCAGCGGGCGCGGTGGTGGGCGCTTCTGCTGCAGGCGATTTGCTGGTGGCGCGCTTTCGGGTTGCCGCAGGCTTGGCGGGCGCTGCCGCGCCGGAGAGTTTCTGCACGCTCAGGTTGAGTTCGTCGATGCGTGCGATCAGCGCGCTGATGTCCTTGGCCGAAGGCACTCCGAGCTTGTTGAGGGCCTTGGCTACCCGCTCCTCGAAGATGTTCTCGAGCTTGTCCCAGTGACCGGAGGCTTTCGACGAGATGTCGGTGGCCATGTTCGACATGCGGCTGGTGGCCTCGGTGATCTTCTCCTCGGCGGCGGCCTGTGTCTTGCGCTGCAGGGTCGTGCCCTCCTTGACCAGAGCCTCGAAGGCGCGGGTCCCTTCGGCCTGGGCCTTGGCAAATGCGCCGAGACCGGCTTGCCAGATCTGCTGTGCGGAGTCCTTGACAGAACCTGTCATGCGGGTGTCGTCGGTCGGGGGTGGGGTTTTCTTCTTCAGCTTGGTGACCATGGCAAATTCCTCTGGCTGGGTTGGAGGGCGCGCCGTGCTGTGTCGCTGGCGGCGCGTTGGATGCGGCAACTGTACGGACCCCGGCCGCGCGGGTGTAGGGGTGCGGCACTAAATCCAGGCTGCCACGCGGACTGGTCGCGGGTTTGTGCTGAAACAGCCCGTGCGCGATTTGGGCAAGAATGACGGGCAGATTTCGCATCGACCCCCTCAATCAGAATTACGGGAGACCCCACATGCAGTACTTCGTCACCGGCGCAACCGGGTTCATTGGCAAGCGGCTCGTCAAGAAGCTGCTCCAGCGCAAGGGCGCCGTGGTGCATTTCCTGATCCGCAAGGAAAGCGAAGCCAAGGTGGCGGGCCTGCGTGAATTCTGGGGCGCCAGCGCAGCCCGTGTGCAGCCCGTGTTCGGGGATCTCACCAGCAAGAAGCTGGGCATCTCCGCCGAGGCCGTCAAGGCGCTCAAGGGCAAGGTGGACCACTTCTACCATCTGGCCGCCGTCTACGACCTGGATGCCGACGAAGAGAGCCAGATCGCGGTGAACATCGAGGGCACCCGCAACACGGTCGAGTTGGCCCGGGCCATCGACGCCGGGCATTTCCACCATGTCAGCTCGATCGCCGCCGCGGGCCTGTACGAGGGGGTGTTCCGCGAGGACATGTTCGAGGAGGCCGAGAACTACGAGCATCCGTACTTCATGACCAAGCACGAGAGCGAGAAGATCGTGCGCAAGGAGTGCAAGGTGCCGTGGTCGGTCTACCGCCCGGCCATGGTGGTGGGTGACAGCACCACCGGCGAGATGGACAAGATCGATGGCCCCTATTACTTCTTCAAGCTCATCCAGCGCATGCGCCAGCTGCTGCCCCCCTGGATGCCGTCGATCGGTCTGGAGGGCGGACGGGTGAACATCGTGCCGGTGGATTTTGTCGTCGACGCACTCGACCTGATCAGCCACAAGCCTGGCATCGAGAAGAAGTGCTATCACCTCGTCGACCCGGTGGGCTACCGGGTGGGCGACGTGCTGGACATCTTCAGCAAGGCAGCCCACGCGCCCAAGATGAACCTGTTCGTGAACGCGGCCCTGTTCGGCTTCATCCCGCGCTCGATCACCAAGGGGCTCATGGCCCTGGCGCCGGTGCGCCGCATCCGCAGTGCCGTCATGAAGGACCTCGGTGTGCCAGCCGACATGATGACCTTCGTCAACTACCCGACGCGTTTCGACTGCCGCGAGACATTGGCGATGCTCAAGGGCTCGGGCATCACCTGCCCCAACCTCAAGGACTACGCCTGGCGCCTTTGGGACTACTGGGAACGGCACCTCGACCCGGACCTGCACATCGACCGCTCGCTGCGCGGCACCGTCGGCGGCAAGGTGGTGCTGGTCACCGGCGGCTCCTCGGGCATCGGCCTGGCGGCGGCGCACAAGTTCGCCGAGGCCGGCGCCATCACCGTCATCTGCGGGCGCGACACCGACAAGCTCGAGGAGGCCTGCAAGGAGGCCCGCAGCCGGGGTCATAGCTTCGTCGCCTACCCGGTGGACATCGCTGACATGGCCGACTGCGACCGTTTCATCCAGCTGCTGCACGAGAACCACGGCGGGGTGGACTTCCTCATCAACAACGCCGGGCGCTCGATCCGGCGGGCCATCGAGTCCAGCTACGACCGCTTCCATGACTACGAGCGCACAATGCAGCTCAACTATTTTGGCTGCCTGCGGGTGACCATGGGGGTGCTGCCGGGCATGGTGGCCCGCAAAAAGGGCCATGTGGTCAACATCAGCTCGATCGGTGTGCTGACCAACGCGCCCCGCTTCTCGGCCTACGTGGCGTCCAAGGCCGCGCTGGACGCCTGGACACGCTGCGCGTCGAGCGAGTTCGCCGACCAGGGCATCTCGTTCACCACCATCAACATGCCGCTGGTGCGCACGCCCATGATCGCGCCCACCGGGCTGTACAACAACGTGCCCACCCTGTCCCCCGAGGAAGCCGCCGACATGATCGCGCAGGCCTGCATCTTCAAGCCGGTGCGGATTGCCACCCGGCTGGGCATCACCGGGCAGGTGCTGCATGCATTGCTGCCGCGCGTGGCCCAGATCGCGATGAACACGAGCTTCCGCATGTTCCCGGACTCCAGCGCGGCCAAGGGCGAGAAGTCGGGCAAGCAGCAGCTGTCGGCGGAGGCGGTGGCGATGCAGCAGATGATGCGGGGGATTCACTTCTGAGCGGACAGAGTTCCTGACTGGCGCGTGTTGGTGACTGCCAGCCGCTGCACCTCCGATAACCTGCCGGATCCAACTGGTTCGACGGGGCCGAACGGCGATGGGGCGGGTGTGGCTTGACGTGCAAGGGTCCAAGGGCGATTTTCAGCGTGCGGGCGCACGCTCGCCGACCGGTGGTCCGTTGTGCTTGGTGACGCAATTTGCTCAGAAGTCAGAAACATAGGCGGCAGAAGGATGCCTGAAGAACGAACGAACAAGTCCTTTGACATCGGCGATTGCTCGCAGTTGCGTGTCAATGCGAGGCTGAAGCTTGTTTTCGGCCTTCAAAGGAGATCGGGCCATGCCAGTTCGCTTGGCATGACTCCAGACTAACTCGTCCGGATTGAGGTCCGGCGCGGAGCCGGGCCGGCAGGCCATCGACCACCAGATGCAGGGGTTCTTTCGCCGCTACATCTATTGCCCCAACGATTCAACGAACATTTCGTCGGAGAGCCCCCTGGCAAGTCGCAAACCAGAGGGACCCCTGGGCATTGACTGCAGATGCGGCGCCGATCCTTTGGCGCTGGCCGGGGTGTTCGACCATGAGCGTTTGGCCTTTCAGCCTCCACATCTTTCCGTGAACCGAGTCGGCACGAAACCTGGACTCGTCCCAGACGAAGATGTCGGCCCCGATGTCCTTGGCCTGCGCAGCAATTACCGGGAATGTGTTGGTCTTCGATGCGCTCTATGGCATCGCCCGGTTCATGGCCGTACCGGTGATGGCCCTGAAGAAGCAGCGCCTGCCTGCCTGTGGACAGTGGTTCGGCCTGACGTATTTCATGATACCGCTGCTATATTACTCTCCAGGCCGGCGTTACATCAGTATTGCGGTGCCGTTTCTGCTTGCCTTTGTCCTCCCACTTGCGCAACAGAAGCCCCGGATGTACCTCAGCGCTGGCCTGGAAATCGCATTTTTAGGTGCGGCTCAAATCACCGATCTGTATCGTTGATGCGGTGTTTCCCGGCGTGTTTCCCGGCGCAGCCGGCAGTTAAACTTCTGCTCCCGGGCTTTGCCCACGCCGTGATTGCCCTGAATTCGTGTCCGTCAACCATCGACCAGCTTTCGCGCGACTGCGGCGACTTTCCAGGGAAGGGGTCTGGATCGTGCTGGGGCAACTGGCCGCCGTCAGCGGTGCATTGCTTGGCGTGCGTCTGCTGACCGAGCTGCTCGACCCGGCCGCATATGGCGAATTGGCGCTGGCCATGACCATCGCTACCCTGGTCAATCAGGCGCTCCTCGGTCCAATTGGCGGTGGGATTGCGCGGTTTTATGCTCCGGCGCAGGAGCAGTCCGCCCTGGGCGACTACCTGCGCGCTTCGTCGCGGCTGGTCCTGTTGGCCACGGCCGTGATCCTGGTGGCCCTGTTGTTGGCATTGGCCGCGCTGCAGATCGTTGGGCAGGGCTCCTGGATCGCTATGACTGTCGGCGCGCTGGTATTTGCCGTGCTGAGTGGCTGGAGCGCGGTCTTGAGCAGCATCCAGGCAGCCGCCCGCCAGCGCCTGATCGTGGCCTGGCACCAGGGGCTGGAATCCTGGCTGCGCTTCCTGCTGGCGGCACTGTTGCTTGTGTGGCTTGGTGCCGACAGTTCCGTGGCGATGGCGGGATATGCGCTGGCGCTGGTGCTGGTTTTGGCCTCGCAGTGTTATTTCTTCCGCGACATTGCGCGGTATGCCACGGGCGGTGGCGTGTCGACTGGGGCTTGGCAGGCCCGGATCTGGTCATTTTCCTGGCCGATTGCTGTCTTCGGTGTCTTCACCTGGATGCAACTGGCCTCCGATAGGTGGGCGTTGGGCCTGTTCGCGACCAAACAGGAGGTTGGGCTCTATGCAGTGCTGTTTCAGCTGGGCTATTTCCCGATTTCCCTTGTTTCGGGCATGGTCGCCAGTTTCCTGGCTCCGATCCTCTACCAGCGCGCGGGTGATGCCAGCGATGGGGTGCGCAACGCAGGAGTCAATCGGATCAGCGGGATGGTCACCTGGTGTTCCTTGGGGATCACCGCCGTTGCGGTTCTGGCGGCCAGCCTGTTGCATGGCCCGATATTTCGTCTGTTGGCTGCACCGCAGTACCACTCGGTTTCCGCGCTGCTGCCCTGGGTGGTGCTGGCTGGTGGTGTTTTTGCTGCCAGCCAATCCCTGTCGCTGGCCCTGATGAGCAAACTGAAGACGCGCTCAATGATGCCGGCGAAAATCGGAACCGCGGTGCTCGGCGTGGTGTTGAATCTGGCAGGCGCCTACTGGTTTGGCATGACGGGCATCGTGTTTGCCGGCGTGCTTTTTTCGATCTTGTTCTTTTCCTGGATACTGCTGGTTTTCAGGTCTGAGGCATTGGGTGCTTAGATATGGCAGTTCGCCTGACTTCATCGATTAGACGTCTCATCGACCAGTTTCCAAGGCTGGCCAGCCTGTACCGAAACCTGCGCGACCAGATGGGCTTCATGAAGGAGCCGATTCAGACGCCGTGGGGGTTCAAGCTCGCCGGCAATGATGCGATGGCCCTGGGAAGCTTCGAGCCGGTCGAGACGGAACTGGTGCGCAAGCTTCTGCAGGATGTCGATGTGTTCGTCAACGTCGGCGCGAATATCGGTTATTACTGCTGCCACGCGTTGAGCCTGGGCATTCCGGTCATGGCCTTTGAGCCAATGCAGCACAATGTGCGTCATTTGCTGCGCAATATCCGCTCCAATGGCTGGCACAATGCCGAGGTGTATCCGGTAGCGTTGTCAAACTGCGTCGCCATCATCGACATCTTCGGCGGTGACACCGGCGCCTCCGTGGTCAAGGGTTGGGCCAACATACCGGACAGTTATGTGACTTTGGCCCCGACTTCCACCATGGATATTCTTCTGGGCGACAGGCTGCGGTGCAAGCGGGCCCTGATCCTCGTAGACATTGAAGGCGCCGAACAAGCCATGCTGGAAGGCGCATTGCGCATGCTGCACAACGATCCCAAACCTATCTGGATCGTCGAGATCGTTACCCGTGATCACCAGCCACAGGGCATCGCCATCAATCCCAACCTGTTGACTACCTTCGAGATGTTCTTCAATCTCGGGTACCAAGCCTTTCATGTCGACCGCGACATGCTGCCGGTGTCTCTCGACGATGTGCGTCAGGCGGCCCGCGGTGCGCGCAACCTCGGCACCCACAACTTTCTATTCCGGGAAGCCGAGTAATGGTGCTCGGTGCGGCACTTCGGAGACTGTATTGGGTCTTGTCCGACCAACTGGGAGTGGATCCGCGCAAGACTTGGCGCTCCTTGCTGGGATTGCCGCGCTACCTGCGCGACCTGCGTCGTTTTCGATCCGCTTACCGCGGGCGGCTCGACCTGACCCCTTGCCTCCACGACTGGTATGCCGAAGCTGGCACGACTTCCAACGAATATTTTTGGCAGGATTTGCTGGTCGCGCGCATGGTATTTGCGGCGCGTCCGCGCAAGCATGTGGATGTTGGTTCGCGCGTCGACGGTTTTGTGGCCCATGTCGCCAGTTTCCGCGAGATTGAGGTGTTTGACGTGCGGCCGATCAGCGCGACGATCCCGGGCGTTGTGTTCAAGCAGGCCGATTTGATGCAGAACGTCGATGGGTCAGCCGGGTATTGTGATTCTTTGTCCTGCTTGCACGCGTTGGAGCATTTTGGCCTGGGCCGGTATGGAGACCCGGTCGATCCGGACGGTTACCGGTATGGCCTGATAAACATGGTCCGGATCCTGGAACCAGGCGGAACGCTGTATCTGGCTGTTCCGGTGGGTCGTCCTCGAGTGGCGTTCAACGCCAACCGGGTGTTCGACCCGGCGCAACTCGTTTCTCTGGCTCAAAGCCTGGGTCTGCAACTGAAGGATTTCCATTGGCACACCGAGACGCAAGGGATGCGGTGCATGGAGCCCACTGCATCGAATTTTGCTCACATTGCCGGGTTGCCATATGGGCTGGGCCTGTTCGTCCTGGTGAAAAGCGACTAACGCGATGTTCGGATTCTTGCGCAAACTCTTGATCGATGATCAGAACGAACGTGGGCGGCGCGCCTGGCTGACGCGCGTGATCGCTGCCGTGCCGGCGCGCGCCCGCCTCCTCGATGCCGGGGCTGGCGAACTCGGCAACCGCCCGTTGTGCCAGCATCTGGAGTATGTCTCCCAGGACTTCTGCCAGTATGAAGGTCAAGGTGATGGCCAGGGCCTGCACAACGGCCGTTGGGACACCAGTCGGATCGATCTGGTATGCGATATCACCTCCATTCCCGAGCCGGACGCGTCCTTCGACGCGATCCTGTGCAGCGAGGTCCTCGAGCACGTTCCAGACCCGACGCGGGCGCTCGACGAGTTTGCACGCCTGCTACGACCCGGTGGCCGGCTGCTGCTGACGGCGCCTTTCGCGTCGTTCGTGCATATGGCGCCTTACCACTTCTGTTCGGGCTTCAGCCGCTACTGGTACGAGCACCATCTGGTGCGGCGCGGCTTTCGGATTGTCGAGCTCAAGCCCAATGGCGACTGGTTCGACTATGTGCACCAGGAAATGGGGCGCCTGGGCAGCATGGCACGCAGGCATGGCGGGCGGATGTGGCCTATCGCGTATGCGGCAGGCCTGATGGCTGCTCTGTATTTCCGCATGCGGGGGCCGACCCGCGATGCATCCGGCCTGGCCTGTTTCGGTTGGCACTGTGTGGCCGAGAAGCTCTGACCGCGCCATGCCCCTGTCCCGCAATGCCTTCGGATGGCCCGCCGTCAAGCGCGCGCTCGTTCGTGTGCCGGCGGTGGCGGCCCTCAACCAGAGCGCCAAGGCGCGGCAAACTGTGGCGCAGTACCGGGCGAGTTGCGCCTACTACGCCAACCGGGCCTTGCCTGCCGCTGCCGGGCGCACCCTGCGCGAGCGGCTGGCGCGCCAAGGGCTGACCGGCCAGCGCCGGCCCCGCCTTTTCTTTGTCGGCACCGACGAGCAGCAGGACAGAAGCGGACTGCTCCAGGCGCTGGAACGACTGGCACATACGCGCTGGTTCGTGAAGCCGGATGGCAGCTATGGCCACAACGATCCGCGGCCCGCGGCCGTGCGCCGCACGGCCAATGCCGAGCACCTGTGGAGCCAACTCTCTGCGCTTGCAGCGCAGGGCTGGGTGCCCGACATCGTGCTGGCCCAGACCTGGGCCAGCCTGATCGACCCTGCAGTTTTCACCCGTGTTCGCCAGCAGTGGGGGTGCCTGGTGGTCTCGCTGGCCATGGATGACCGGCACCAGTACTGGGGCGGCAGGGTCGGCAGCCTGGGAACGGGGACCCGCGCGTTGATCCCGTATATCGACCTGGCACTGACTGCGGCGCCGGAGTGTGTGGCGTGGTACGAGAAGGAAGCGTGCCCGGCATTGTTCTTCCCGGAGGCCAGCGATGCCACCCTGTTCCGCCCGATGCCCGCGCTGCCCAAGACCCATGACGTGTCCTTCGTCGGCGCCCGTTACGGGATCCGCGAACAACTCGTGACAGCCCTGCAGGCTGCGGGCATCCGTGTCTCGGCCTACGGTGCGGGGTGGGAGGCCGGGCGACTTGGCAACGACGCAGTGCCCCAGTTGTTCGCACAGTCCAGGATCGTGCTTGGCGTCGGCACGATCGGTTACTGCGATGATTTCTTCGCCTTGAAGCTGCGCGATTTCGATGGACCGATGTCGGGCAGTCTCTACCTGACCCATGCCAACCCCGATCTCGACGGCCTGTTCCAGGCGGGACGGGAGATCGCCACCTACCGTGACACGCAGGAGTGTGTGGCCCGGGCCCGGCAACTGCTGTCGGACGACAGCTTGCGTGAAGCCATCGCGCAGGCCGGGAGGGCCCGGGCGGTGGCCGACCACACCTGGGAGCGGCGCTTCAGCGGATTGTTCGATGCGCTGGGCTGCGCCGTTGACCCTGCATCCACTGCCGAAAGCGCCGGGAGCGCACCATGAATCTGCAATTGCTCGATTACCTCTGCGACCCTGTCGACAAGAGCCCTCTGACCCTCACCGATGCCGTTCTGTCGGCGCCCGGGCAGGTCCGCTCCGGCATGCTGGTGTCTGCGGCAGGGCGTCGTTATCCTGTCAAGGACGGCATTCCCCGTTTCATCGAGACCGTTGCGGAGGCGCGCGAGAGCGTGGATTCGTTCGGCGACGAGTGGAACCATTTCAATTTCGACGACTTCAAGGCGAACTGGCTTGCGCACACGGTGCAGAACACGTTTGGCTCCGTCGCTGCGTTCGAAGGCAAGCTGGTGGTCGATTGCGGTGCCGGCAGCGGCATGCAGACCAAGTGGATTGCCGAATCCGGTGCCCGTCATGTGATCGCCCTGGAACTGTCCCATTCGGTCGATGATGTCATGCAGCGCAACCTGCAGGGCATGCCTGGGGTGGATATCGTGCAGTGCTCGATCGACCAGCCGCCCTTGCGCTCGGGCGCGATCGACGGCATCGTGATATGCCACAACGTGATCCAGCACACGCCGTCGGTGGAACGCACCGCACGCGCGCTGTGGGACCTCGTCGGCCCGGGGGGCGAGTTCGTCTTCAATTGTTATCCGAAGAACGATCTCGGCCTCGTTCGCAAGCTGCGCCTGGCCTGGTACGGGCTGCTGCGGGCAGTCTTGTCGCGTTGCTCGTTCCAGGTGCTTCTGATGTACTCCCGGGTGATGGCAGCATTGCGTTTCGTGCCGCTGCTGGGATGGTTCCTCGAAAAGGCCGGCTTCATGGTCCGCGGCGACGTGCCCGCCGGCCCGCGCTGGTTCTACCGGGCCTACAAGTCGGGGGTGCTGAACACCTACGACTGTTATGGCTCGCATTCCTTCCAGCATCTCAAGTCCGAGGCCGAGATCCGCGCGCTGGTGTCGGAACTGCAACCTGATTCCAGCCGGGTGCTCAACACCGACCGCTACTTCCAGCGCCCGCCACCCATCGGTATCGCCCTGCGTCTGGGCCGGGGGTAGGCCGGCATGTGCGGCATCGTCGGCCAGGCCAATCGCCATGCACCGGTGGACACCGAGGCTCTGGCGCGCGCGCGCGACCGCATCGCGCACCGCGGCCCGGACGACGCCGGCCTGTGGCTCAGCGCCGATGCGCGCATCGGCCTGGGGCACCGCCGCCTCTCGATCATCGACCTGAGTGCCGCGGGACACCAGCCGATGGTCAGCCCTTGCGGCCGGTATGTGATCGTGTTCAACGGCGAGGTGTACAACTACCTGGAGCTGCGGCGCGAACTGGAACAGCTCGGGCGCCGGTTCAGCGGGTCGGGTGACACCGAGGTGGTGCTCACGGCCTTCGCGCACTGGGGCCGGGACTGCCTGGCGCGTCTGAACGGCATGTTCGCGCTGGCCATCCTCGACCAGGGTTCGGCCACGCAGCCGCGGCGTCTCTTCTTCGCGCGGGACCGGGTCGGAAAGAAGCCCTTCTATTACCAGCACGATGCGCAGGGCCTGCGCTTCGGCTCGGAGCTCAAGACGCTGGACACCCGTGCCGGCCTGGACCCCCAGGCGCTGAACCACTACCTCGCGCTGGGCTATGTGCCGGCCGACCTGTGCCTGGTGCGGGGCGTGCACAAGCTGCCGCCGGCCCATGCGGGCGAGTACCTGCCGGACACCGGCGAGCTGACGATCCGTCGCTACTGGTCGCTCCCGGCGCTGGCCGCCGACGCCGGTGTGGATCCGGAGGCACTGGCCGACGAGGCGCAGGCCCTGCTGCTCGATGCAGTGCGGATCCGCCTGCGCAGCGATGTGCCGGTGGGTGTGCTGCTCTCGGGCGGGCTCGACTCCAGCCTGGTGGCTGCCTGTGCGGCGCAGGCGGCGGGCAAGCAGATCAAGACCTTCACGATCTCGTTTCCGGGCACCCGTTACGACGAGGCCTCCCACGCGCAATTGGTCGCTCGCCATTTCGCCACCGAGCACCATGTGCTCGAGCTGCCGTCGCCCACACTGTCGGCGCTCGATGGCCTGGCGCCGCTGATCGACGAGCCGATTGCCGACTCGTCCCTGATCCCGTCCTTCCTCGTTTCGCAGATGACGGTGCGGCATGTCAAGGTGGCGCTGGGCGGGGACGGTGGTGACGAACTGTTCGGTGGTTACTCCGATTACCCGACGGCGCTGCAGGATGCCCAGCGCTGGGGCTGGGTGCCACCGGCCGCCCTGCGTGTGGCGGCCGATGCGGCGGCCTGCCTGCCGGCCGGCGTGCGCGGCCGCAACCGGCTCGCGGCACTGCGCGGCGGGCCCCTGCAGTCCCTGGTGTGGGGCAGCCCGTATTTCGACCGTGGGCTGCGCCGCCGGATCCTGCGGCCGGACGCGGTCTCCGGCCTCGGCACCGGTTACGAAGCGCCGGAGCAGTTCCGGCTCGGGCTTTTCCTGGCCGGCCGTGACCCGGTGGACTGCATGACGCGCACCCATTTCGGCAGCATCCTGCCCGACGACTTCATGGTCAAGGTCGACCGCGCCAGCATGGCCGTGGCGCTGGAGCTGCGGGCGCCCCTGCTGGACTTCCGGCTGGTCGAGTTTGCCTTCGGCCGGCTCCCCTCGGCGTGGAAGGTGCAGGGCGCAGAGACCCGGCGTCTGCAGAAGCTGCTGGCCCGGCGTCTGCTGCCACCGGCGCTGGATGTGAACCGCAAGCAGGGCTTCTCGATCCCGCTCAACGAGTGGCTGCGCGCCTCCCGCTGCGCCGAGTTGCAGGAGCTGCGGCCCTTCCTGCCGGAGTGCATCGACCCGCGCGAGGTCGACCGGCTGATTACCGGCCATCAGCAGGGCCGAGCCAATGGCGGTCGGCTGTTTGCATTGCTGATGCTGGCCCTGGCGGCCCGAAACCTGGGCTGGACATCATGAGCCTGTCTGCAAGCCCGCTGTTCTCGGTGTGTATTCCGGCCTACAACCGTGCCGCCTTGCTGGCGCCGCTGCTCGACTCCATCCTGGCGCAGGAGTTCGATGATTTCGAGGTGCTGATCTGCGAGGACGGTTCGCCCGAGCGCGCTGCCATCGGTCAGGTGGTGGCGCAGTACCAGGGCCGGGCGCCCGGGCGCATCCGCTACGAGTGCAACCCGGTGAACCTGGGCTACGACGGCAACATCCGCCGCCTAGTGGAGCTGTCGCAGGGGCAATATTGCCTGTTCATGGGCAACGACGACCTGCTGTGCCCCGGCGCGCTGCAGGCGGTCGCCGATGCGATCCGGGCCCACCCCGACGCTGGTGTGGTGGTGCGCAGTTATGCGTCCTTCGACGTCGACCCGGCGCAGCCCAAGCAGGTGTTTCGCTACTTCCCCGAGCGGCTGGCGCTGCCCCCCGGGGCTCAGGCGGTGTTCACCGCCTACCGGCGCTCGGTGGTGATCTCCGGCATGGTCATCCACCGCGCCTCGGCTTTGGCGCACACGACGGCCGCTTTCGACGGCTCGCTGCTCTACCAGCTCTACCTGGTCGGCATGGTGCTGGCCACGCGCAGCGTGTTGTTCGTGCCCGAGATCATCGCGCTGCGGCGCGACGGCACGCCGCCGGATTTCGGCCACAGCGAGGCCGAACGCGGCAAGTTCGTGCCGCACGACCAGACGCCAGAGTCCTCCGTGCATTTCATGCGCGGCATGATGGCCATTGCCGAGCATGTCGGCCGCGCGAACGGGCTGGATGTGTTTCGCAACATCCGGGCCGACATCGGCAACTATGCCTACCCGATCCTGGCCATCCAGGCGCGCCGGCCGCTGGGCCAGTTCCTGCGCTACGGCCTGCAGCTCGCCGGGCTGGGGCTGTGGCGTTATCCGCTGTTCCATCTCTATTTCCTGGCCCTGCTGCTGATCGGGCCGGACCGCTCGGACCGCCTCATCACCACCATCAAGCGCCGGCTCGGGTACACCCCCCGCTTCGGCGCGGCACGGGAACGGCCGCGGTGAAGGTCCTGGTTGCCGGTGACTGGCATTCCGAGCTGCACGAAGAGGTGGTGGCGACGGCCTTGCGTCGGCTCGGCCATGCGGTCGCGGAACTGCGCTGGTGCCGGTTTTTCGAGCGCACGGGGGCGCCGCGCAGCCGGCTCGCCGACCTGGGCCGCCGCGCGCAGAACAAGTACCTTTTCGGGCCGGCGCTGGCGCAGCTCAACCGGCAGCTGGTGGCGCAGGCGCTGGAGTTCGGGCCGGACGTGGTGTTCATCTACCGCGGAACACACATCCGGGCCGGCACGCTGCGCGCCCTCAAGGCCGCGCTGCCGCGCTGCGTGCTGATCGGCTACAACAACGACGATCCGTTCTCGCCGCAGCATCCGCGCTATCTCTGGCGCCATTTCCTGCATGCCGTGCCGGCCTATGACCTCGTGCTGGCCTACCGGCATGTGAACATCGCCGAATACCGCGAGGCGGGCGCGCAGCGGGTGGAACTGCTGCGCTCCTGGTACGTGCCGCAGCGCAACCATCCGGTCGTGCTGTCACCTGCAGAGCATGCGATGTTCGACACGGACGTGGTGTTTGTTGGCCACTACGAGGCCGACCAGCGCCTGGACTTCCTGGAGGAAATCGTGCGCCAGGGCTTCCGGTTGCGCCTGTTCGGGCCAGGGTACGACTGGGACCCGGTGCTGCAGCAGTCCGCCGTGTTGCGCCACCTGGCGCCGGTGCGCCTGGTCTGGGGCGAAGAGTACAACCAGGCCCTGTGTGGCGCCAGGATTGCGCTGTGCTTCTTCTCCAGGCTCAACCGCGACACCTATACCCGCCGGTGTTTCGAGATCCCGGCCAGCGGCAGCCTGCTGCTGTCGGAGTATTCCGAGGATCTCGCAAGCCTCTACCAGGAAGGGGTGGAGGCCGATTACTTCCGCTCCCGGGATGCGATGATCGAACGCATCCGCCACTACCTCGGCGCACCGCAGCAGCGCGACGCGGTGGCCGCCGCCGGCCGGTGCCGGGTGCAGGCGGACGGCCATGATGTAGATTCACGCATGCAACAGGTGCTGCGCTGGGCCGACGCGATCCGGTCCGGCCGCACACCGGGAACCTCCGATAGGCCCCCATGAATTTCACGCGATTTGTCATCGACCGCGCGGTCGGTTTTCTGGGCTTCGCCCGCCGCGGGCGCAAGCTGGCGGCGTGGCCGACCACCGCGCAGGGCAAGGTCTGCGTCAACCTGGGCTGCGGCCTGGCGGTCGCACCCGGCTGGATCAATGTCGACGCCAGTCTCAATGCGCTGTTCGGCGGGGCGCCGCAGCCGCTACTGCATGTGCTGTACCGGCTTTCCGGGGCGAGCCGCTATTACCCGCGTGAGGAATATTGCCGGCTGCTGCGCGAGCACCATTTCGTGTTCCATGATCTGGCGCGCAGCCTGCCGTTCCCCGCTCGGTCGGTGGACTGCTTTTTTTCGTCGCATTTCTTCGAGCACCTGTTCCGGGCCGATGCCGCACGGCTGCTGCGCGACATGCACGGCGCGCTGAAGGACGGGGGCCTGGTCCGCATCGCCGTGCCGGATCTGGCCTTTGCCGTCGCCCTGTACGGCAAGGGCGAGAAGAAGCGCATGCTCGGCGACTACTTTTTCGTCGACGACCTCTCCAGCTTCCTGGCCCGTCACAAGTACATGTACGACTTCGAACTGCTCAGCGCCGTGTTACAGGATGCGGGCTACCGCGACATCCGGCAATGCCGCTACCGGGAAGGCGAGGTGCCGGACCTGCACCTGCTGGACAACCGGCCGGAGGAAACCCTGTTCGTCGAGGCCCGGCGCTGAACGGACCGCCATGCCATTCGCATCCCAATCTCCGCTGATGTCCTGGTGCCGGCGCCTGGGCCGGGAGCCGCTGGCCTGGGCATTGCGCCGCTTCCACACGCCGGTCGACCCGCAGGCGCTGGTGCTCGAGGTGGGGTCGGGTGGCAACCCGTATCCGCGCGCCAACGTGCTTCTCGACGCCTACGAGGCCACCCGCGAGCGCCACTGGGTGCCGCTGGCCACCGACCGGCCCACCGTGCTGGGATTTGTCGAGAACCTGCCGTTCCGCGACCAGGCCTTCGATTTCGTGATCGCGGCCCATGTGCTGGAACACTCCACCGACCCGGTGCGTTTCATCGCCGAACTGCAGCGGGTGGCCCGGGCCGGCTATATCGAAGTTCCGGATGCCTTTCTGGAGCGCGTCAACCCCTACCGCGACCACCGGCTCGAGATCACCTGCCGCGACGGCGTCCTGCGCATTCGCAAGAAGGTGTCCTGGCTCCCGCAGCCCGAGGTGGTGGAACTGTACGAGGACCGGGTCAAGCCCCTGCTGACCCGGCATCTGGTGCCGCGCCATCCCTTCGCGTTCCATGTGCGCTACTACTGGCGCACGCGCATCGACTACGAACTGCTCAATCCCGAGGCCGACGCGGCCTGGACCCCGCCGCCGGCCGACCGCGCGCCGGTGCCTGCCGGCGCCGGCACGCGCCTGCGCCAATGGGTGCGCGACGGGCTGCGCGGCCTGCTGTCGCAGCGCAGCCGCAATGCCGGCATCGACCTGCTGCCGCTGATGCGCTGCACCGCGTGCCATGCGACGGAGCTGGTGCGCGACGCGCAGAGCCTGCGCTGCGCCGCCTGCGGCACGGTGTATCCGGTGCGGGATGGCGTGCCCGTCATGAACGATGGCCAGCCGTAAGCGGCCCAGGATGAAGCTGCCCTCGCGCTCACTTGGTTCGCTGCCCCCCGAGGGGGTGCGTCAGTGCCTTCGGGCGGCCGGGCGCCACTGACATGCCGCATGCTCCGCAGTCGCTGCACCTGGGGATCGACGCCAGCAACATCCGCCAGGGCGGCGGCGTCACCCACCTGTCGCAACTGCTGGCGGCGTCCGAGCCGCAGGCGGCGGGCATCGGGCGGGTGACGGTCTGGGCCTGCCAGGCCACGGTGGCCAGCCTGCCCCGGCATGCCTGGCTGTCCACCCGCAGCCCGGCCTGGACCGAAGCCGGCCTGCCGCGGCGCCTGCTGGGCCAGCAGTTCCTGCTGCCAGCCGCGCTGGCCGATGCCGGGTGCGATGTGTTGTTCTCGCCTGGCGGCACCCTGCCGGCGCGGGCCGGGCTGCCCACGGTGACGATGTCGCAGAATCTGTTGCCCTTCGAGCCCCGGGAGGCCTTGCGGTTTGGCCGCTGGAGCCCCATGCGGCTCAAGATGCGGCTGCTGCGGGCATCGCAGGGACGCTCTTTCGCGCGGGCGGACGGCCTGATCTTCCTCACGCGGTACGCCCAGTCCGTCGTGTCGCGGCAGATTCACGGCGGCGTGCGCGCCAGCGCGCTGATTCCGCACGGCATCGAGCCGCGCTTCCAGCAGGCGCCGAGGCGCCAGCGCGCCTTCGAGGAGTTCACTGCGCAGGCGCCGCTGCAGGTGCTGTACGTCTCGATCCTGATGCCCTACAAGCACCAGCGCGAGGTGGCGCTGGCGGCCAGCGCGCTGCGTTCCCAGGGCCTGCCCCTGGTGGTGCGCTTCATCGGGGCGTCCTGGGGCGACGGCGGAGTGCGCCTGCGCCAGCTGCTGGACGCGCTCGATCCGGCCGGCGAGTTCCTGCATTGGTCCGGTCCGGAGCCCTTCGAGGCCCTGCACCGGCACTACCAGGCAGCCGACGCCTGCGTGTTTGCCTCCAGCTGCGAGAACCTGCCCAACATCCTGATCGAGGCGATGGCCGCCGGCGTGCCGATCGCCTGCTCCGACCGCGGGCCGATGCCCGAGGTGTTGGGCGAGGCCGGGGTCTACTTCGACCCGGAGCAGCCGCAGCAGATCGCGGACGCACTGGGCCTGCTGGCGCGGGACGCAGCCCTGCGTGCCCGGCTCGCGCAGGCGGCCTGGCTCGGCGCACAGGCCTATTCCTGGGGCCGCTGCGCCCGTGATACCTTTGCGTTTGTGGCGCAGGTGGCGCGGGCGCGGATGGCAGCGGCGGCACAATGAGAGTCCACGCCATGCACCACGGCCCCTCCAGCCCCCTTTTTGCGCCCCCTGCGGCAGGCCCCCATGTTCGATGACAAGACGCTTTTGATCACCGGTGGCACCGGTTCCTTCGGCAACGCGGTGCTGCGCCGTTTTCTGGACTCCGGCCTGCGCGAGATCCGCATCTTCAGCCGCGACGAGAAGAAGCAGGACGACATGCGCAAGCGCTACAGCCATCCCAAGCTGCGCTTCTACCTGGGGGATGTGCGCGACCGGCGCAGCGTGGCGGCCGCGATGCGCGGCACCGACTACTGTTTCCATGCGGCGGCGCTCAAGCAGGTGCCTTCCTGCGAGTTCCACCCGATGGAGGCGGTGCGCACCAATGTGCTCGGCACCGAGAACGTGCTGGAGGCGGCCATCGCCGCCGGCGTGCAGCGCGTGGTGTGCCTGAGCACCGACAAGGCGGTCTACCCAATCAATGCCATGGGCATCAGCAAGGCCATGATGGAGAAGGTCATGGTCGCCGCGAGCCGCAACCTGGAGCGGACCGGCACCGTGATCTGCGGCACCCGCTATGGCAACGTGATCGCCTCGCGCGGCTCGGTGATCCCGCTGTTCGTCGAGCAGGTGCTGGCCGGAAAGCCGATCACCGTCACCGACCCGACCATGACCCGCTTCATGATGACGCTCGACGATGCGGTGGAACTGGTGCTGTTCGCCTTCGCGCATGGCCGCAACGGCGACATCTTCGTGCAGAAGGCGCCGGCGGCCACCATCGCGGTGCTGGTGCAGGCGGTGCTGGAGCTGATGCAGCGCACCGGCCACGAGGTGCGCGAGATCGGTGCGCGCCACGGCGAGAAGCTCTACGAGTCGCTGCTCAGCCGCGAGGAGCGGGCCTGCGTGCAGGACCTGGGGGACTACTTCCGCATGCCGGCCGACGGGCGCGACCTGAACTACGAGAAGTTCGTCGAGCAGGGTGAGGCGCGCCTGACGCAGGCCCTGCACGGGGACGAGTACACGTCGCACAACACCGAGCGACTGGATGTCGCCGGGCTGAAGCAACTGCTGCTCAAGACCGACTATGTGCGCCGCGTCGCCAGCGGTGAAGCGGTCTCGGCCGAGGATTGAGCCGCCATGCGCATCGTCATCACCGGCGCTGACGGGTTCATGGGCAGGAACCTGCGCCTGCGCCTGGGCGAGCGCGGCCATGCGGACGTTGCCGCCGTCACGCGCAGCACATCCCCCGAGTCCCTGCGCGCGATCCTGGCCGCTGCGGATTTCGTGTTTCACCTGGCCGGGGTCAACCGGCCGCAGGACCCGTCCGAATTCGCGCACGGCAATGCCGCGCTGACGCAGTCCGTCTGCGAGATGCTGGCTGCCACCGGGCGCCGGGTGCCGCTGGTGCTGGCGTCGTCGGCGCAGGCCGCGCTCGACAACCCCTACGGACGCAGCAAGCTGCAGGCCGAGCAGGCGGTGCAGGCCTATGCGGCGCAGACCGGCGCGCAGGCCACCATCTTCCGGCTCAACAACGTGTTCGGCAAATGGTGCCGGCCGAACTACAACTCGGCGGTCGCGACCTTCTGCCACAACATCGCGCGCGGACTGCCGATCACGGTCCATGACCCGGCAGCACCGCTGCAGCTGGTGTACGTGGATGACGTGATGGAGGCCTTCCTGGCGGTGCTGGAGCACCCCGAAGCGGCGGGCGGGCATGCGCAGGCGGGCCCTGTCTACACCACGACGGTGGGCGAGGTCGCCGAGATGGTGCGCGGCTTTGCGGCGAGCCGGGAGACCCTGGTCACGCCCCGTGTCGGCAGCGGGCTGGTGCGGGCGCTGTACAGCACCTATGTCAGCTACCTGCCGCTGGAGGCCTTCGACTATGCGGTGCCGATGCATGGGGATGCGCGCGGCACCTTCGTCGAGATGCTCAAGACGCCCGACTGCGGCCAGTTCTCGTATTTCACGGCGCACCCGGGCGTGACCCGCGGGGAGCACTACCACCACAGCAAGACCGAGAAGTTCCTGGTCATCGCGGGCAGCGCGCGTTTCGAGTTCCGGCATGTGCTGTCCGGCGAGACCCATGCCATCGAGACCCACGGTGCGCAGGCCCGCATCGTCGAGACGGTGCCCGGCTACACCCACAACATCTGCAACATCGGAACCGACCTGCTGGTGGTGATGCTGTGGGCCAACGAGATCTTCGACCGGCAGAAGCCCGACACGGTCGCACTGAAAGTCCATCCATGAAGCGGCTCAAAGTCCTGACCGTGGTCGGCACCCGGCCCGAGATCATCCGCCTGTCGCGCGTGCTGGCCTGTCTGGACCAGCATTGCGAACACATCCTGGTGCATACCGGCCAGAACTACGACTACGGCCTGAACCAGGTCTTCTTCGACGACCTGGGCGTGCGCAAGCCCGACCACTTCCTGAACAGCGCGGCCGGATCGTCCGGCGCGGCGCAGACCATCGGCAACCTGATCATCGCGGTGGATGCGGTGCTGGCGCGCGAGCAGCCCGAGGCCATGCTGGTGCTTGGCGACACCAACAGCTGCCTGTCGGTGATCCCGGCGAAGCGGCGCAAGATACCGGTGTTCCACATGGAGGCCGGCAACCGCTGCTTCGACCAGCGGGTACCCGAGGAGATCAACCGGCGCATCGTGGACCACACGGCCGACGTCAACCTGACCTACTCCGACATCGCGCGTGAGTACCTGCTGCGCGAGGGCTTGCCGCCCGACTTGGTGATCAAGACTGGCAGCCCGATGTACGAGGTGCTGACGCATTACCGGCCAAGAATCGATGCCTCGACGGCGCTTCAGCGCCTGGGGCTGGCGCCGGGGGGCTATTTCGTGGCCAGCGTGCACCGCGAGGAGAACATCGAGTCGGCGCAGTCCTTCGGCAAGCTGGTGGGGGTGCTCAATGCCGTCGCGGCGGAGCAGGGGCTGCCGGTGGTGGTGTCCACCCATCCGCGCACGCAGAACCGCATCGACGCGACCGGCACGCAGTTCCACCCGAACGTGCGCCTGCTCCAGCCGCTGGGTTTTCACGACTACGTGAAGCTGCAGATGTCGGCCCGCGCCGTGCTGTCGGACAGCGGCACCATCAACGAGGAGTCCTCGATCCTGAACTTTCCGGCGCTCAACCTGCGCGAGGCGCATGAGCGTCCCGAGGGCATGGAAGAGGCCGCCGTGATGATGGTCGGCCTGGAGCTCGACCGGGTGCGCCAGGGGCTGGCCATCCTGGCGTCGCAGCCGCGCGGCGATGACCGCTCCGACCCGCATGGCATCCGTCCTGTGGCCGACTACGGCATGCCCAATGTGTCCGACAAGGTGCTGCGCATCCTGCACAGCTACACCGACTACGTGAACCGCGTGGTCTGGAAAAAGTATTGATCGGCTCGCGGATGCGGCTGCTTGTCGTCTCCCAGTACTTCTGGCCGGAGAACTTCCGCATCAACGACCTGGTGGCGGAGCTGGTGGCGCGCGGGCATGCGGTCACGGTGCTGACCGGAGTGCCGAACTATCCGCAGGGCACCGTCCTTCCGCAGTACCAGGCCCGGCCTGGCGACTTCGTGCAGCACGCAGGCGCGCAGGTCGTCCGGGTGCCGATGCTGCCGCGCGGGCGCGGCGCCGTGCGGCTCGTGCTCAACTACCTGAGCTTCGCGCTGAGCGCATCGGTGTTCGGGCCCTGGAAGCTGCGCGGTCGCGCCTTCGATGCCATCCTGGCCTACGAGCCGTCGCCGATCACGGTGGGCCTGCCGGCGGCTGCGTTGCGTGCCCTCAAGCGGGCGCCGCTGGCGTTCTGGGTGCTCGACCTGTGGCCGGAGACACTGCATGCCATCGGGGTGGTGCGTTCGCCCCGCGTGCTCGGCATGGTGGGGCGGCTGGTCCGCTTCATCTACCGGCGCTGTGACCTGATCCTGGCGCAATCCAGAAGCTTCATCCCGCAGATCCGCCGTTACGCCGACGCCGGCACGCCGGTGGAGTATTTCCCCAACTGGGCAGAGGCGCTGTTCACCGATGCCGGTACCGTCCGAGCGCCCGAGGTGCCGCTGAGCCCTGGCAGTTTCGACGTGATGTTCGCCGGCAATGTCGGTGATGCCCAGGATTTCCCCGCCATTCTCGATGCCGCCGAGAGGCTGCGGTCCCACCGCCACATCCGCTGGCTGATCGTCGGTGACGGGCGCATGTCCGGATGGGTCTCGGCCGAGGTCGCCCGGCGCGGCCTGCAGGAGCAGGTCCTGTTGCTGGGCCGTTTCCCGGTGGACCGGATGCCCTCGTTCTTCCTGCATGCCGGTGCCCTGCTGGTCAGCCTCAGGAAGGAGCCGATCTTTGCGATGACCATCCCCGGAAAGCTGCAGTCCTACCTGGCAGCCGGCATTCCGGTGCTCGCCATGCTGGACGGGGAGGGCGCCGACCTGGTCCGCGCCAGCGCCTGTGGCCTGGCCTGCCCTGCCGGCGATTCCGCTGCACTGGCCGATGCCGTGCTGGCGCTCGCCGCCATGCCGGCGCGGGAACGCCAGGCGATGGGCGACAACGGCCGCCGGGCCAGCGCCCGCGAGTTTGACCGCGCAACGCTGATCGACCAGATCGAGGGCCGACTACAGGCGCTGGCTGGCGCCGGCCGCCAGGCGCTTTCCGGACGGAGCGCGCGATGATCCTGGTCACGGGTGCCAGCGGGTTTGTCGGCACGGCGCTGGTGGACCGGCTTGCGCGGGAAGCTTGGCCCGTGCGCGCCTGTGTCCGCCGCAGCGACGTGTCTCTTCCTCCCGGCGCGCAGGTAGTACGGCAGGCCGACCTCGGCCCGCAGGCGCAGTGGGCTGAGTTGCTGGACGGGGTGACGGCCGTCGTCCATGCCGCAGCACACGTGCATGTCATGGACGCGTCCGGCCCGGACGCACTGGCGGAGTTCCGCCGTGTCAACGTCGGGGGGAGCCTGGCCTTGGCGCGTGCGGCGGCCGCTGCCGGCGTGCGGCGCTTCGTGTTCATCAGCAGCGTCAAGGTGCATGGCGAGGCCACGGCGCCCGGTCGACCCTTCCGCGAAGACGATCCGCCCGCGCCGATGGATGCCTATGGCATCTCCAAGATGGAGGCGGAGCAGGCCTTGCGGGAAGTGTCCGCCGCCACCGGCATGGAACTGGTCATCATCCGTCCGCCGCTGGTGTACGGCCCCGGCGTCAAGGCCAACTTCGCGGCGCTGGTGCGTCTGGTGCGCCGCGGCTGGCCCCTGCCGCTGGGCGCCATCCACAACCAGCGCAGTCTGGTGTCGCTGGACAACCTGGTGGATCTGATCATGACCTGCCTGCGCCATCCGCGTGCGGCCGGCGAGGCCTTCCTGGTCAGTGACGGGCAGGATCTGTCCACCACGGAGCTGGTCCGTGGCCTGGGCAAGGCCCTGGGGCGTGTGCCCGTGCTCGTGCCGGTACCGGCGAAGCTGCTGCGCGGGCTGGCCGCCGCAACAGGCAGGTCGGAAGTGGTGCAGCGCCTGTGCGGCAACCTGCAGGTGGATGTCACGCGCGCGCGACAGCTGCTTGGCTGGTCGCCGCCGGTGCCCGTTGCCGAGGGCCTGCGGCGCGCCGTTGGCGGGGCCGGGCGCCCATGAAGCGCGCACTGGACCTGATGTTGCTGGTGCTTGCCGCCATATTGCTATGCGTGCCGCTGTGTGTCGTCGCGATATTGGTCTGGCGGACATCTCCAGGGCCGATTCTTTACTGGTCGGACCGGGTCGGACGCCATAACCACCTATTCCGGATGCCCAAGTTCCGCAGTATGCGGATGGGTACTCCGGCAGTGGCGACCCATTTGCTGCAGAGCCCGGAGAGTTATCTGACGCCCATCGGCGGATTCCTGCGAAAGACCAGCCTGGATGAATTGCCGCAACTCTGGAGCATCTTGCGCGGCGACATGAGTTTTGTCGGTCCGCGGCCGGCCCTTTTCAACCAGAACGACCTGATTGCCCTGCGCACGGCGCAGGGCGTGGATAACTTGGTGCCGGGCCTCACCGGCTGGGCCCAGATCAACGGGCGTGATGAGTTGCCAATACCCGACAAGGTGGCACTGGATGTGGAATATCTGCGGCGCCAGTCTCTTCGGTTCGATATTCGGATTATTGCGCTGACGGCAATCAAGGTAATTCGGCGAGATAATGTCACCCATTGACGCGCCGTAATTCCGTGAAACCTCCCGGAGCCGGGCGGGACAATATTCCTCTTGTTCCTCAGGAAACCACCATGACCAATTTGATCGATATCCAGAGCCAGATCGAGAAACTCCAAAAGCAGGCCAGCGATATTCGCGTCAGGGAATTCGACAAGACTGTCCAGGACATCGTCGCCAAGATGCAGGCTTTCGGCATCAGCCTCAAGGATATTCAGGCCGAGACCACCCGCAGCTCCAAGGCGCGGACCAAGCCGAAGGCTTCTCCCAAGGCTGCCAAGTCCAAGGCGGCCAAGCCCGCGGGTGGGGGCACCGTGGCAGCCAAGTACCGGGGGCCGAACGGCGAAACCTGGAGCGGCCGGGGCCTGACCCCGAAGTGGCTCGCGGTTCTGGTCGCAAACGGCAAGACGAAAGAAGAGTTTGCGATCCAGCCATGAGGTGACAATGCCGCCCCTGATGGCGGCCGGTGGGCAGCGCGTGCCGGACTCGACAGCCCTGCGGGCGCTGGCATTTGCGTGGGGCTTCTGTGCGTTCCTGCCTATCGGCGTGATGTACCTGAGCCTGTTGCTCATGCTGGCGGGCCTGGCCTTCGCGCCGGCACTCGGGCGTCGACTGGCGCGCCTGCCGCGCAGCACAGTCTTCTGGCCCATGGTGCTGATGCTGGCCTGGTCCGTCCTGGCGGCCCTTGCCGGTCCCTGGACGGAACACACCCCCACCCGGCTGTTTCACCTGACCCGGGTGGTCCTGGTGGTGAGCATGGGCATGCTGCTGGAGCCGCGGGAGGCGCGCGCGGGCCTGGCCGGTTTCCTGACCGCAGCGCTGGTCGCAGCGCTGGTCTTGGCGGTGCACCGTGTCTGGCCCCTGCCCCCATGGGCCATCTGGGCCAGCCTGTTGACCTCGCGCAACAATTTCAGCAGCGGCAACATGATCTCGATGGCCCTGGCCAGCGGCATCTGCCTGTATCTGGCGCTCAGCACATGGCCCTCGCGCCAGCAGCGCTGGTGGGTTCTGGCGGCGGCAATGGTATTGGCCGTGACGGTGGCACTGCATGCCGTGTCGCGCAATGCGCTGCTGCTGCTGGTGCTGCTGGCGCCAGTGGCCTTGTGCTGCCGCTACCGCTCCTGGCGGGCGTTCGGCGCCGGCGCGCTGGCCGTCACCGCAGTGGCGGGCGCAATGTGGCAGTTTGCTCCCACGACAAAAGCCCGTTTTCTGGAGCTGGCGGCGAACCTGCAGGCGGCCGCCAGCGGCACCCATTACGGCACGAGCGGCGGACTGCGCTGGCGCATGTTCCAGGAGGCGTTCCAGGGCATGCTCGAACATCCCTGGCTGGGCACGGGCGTGGGCACCTGGCTGCCCCATTGGCGCACCACCTGGATGGCGATGGACGTCGACCTGGATGCCGAGACCAAGCGCCTTTTCTCCGAGATCAACAATCCGCACAACGACTTCCTGTTGGCCGGCATGGAAACCGGCATCGCCGGACTGCTGCTGCTGGCCTGGGTCCTGTGGCGTTTTGCCCGCCTCGGCTGGCGGCAACAGTCCGCGCCCGGCAACATCACCGTGCTGATGGCGGTGTCCCTGTTTGTCACCTGCCTGGTCAACGCGCCCCTGCGTGACGCCGCACTGGGCATGACCCTGCTGTGGCTGCTGGGCGTCAGCGTGGCGGCCCACAGGGGCGCGCCCCATGCATGAGCGCATGATGGCCTGGCCCCGGCTGCGCAAGCAACTGGCGGTGATCCTGATGGATGTGGTGCTGGCCCTGCTGGCGACCTGGTGCGCCTTCAGCCTGCGCCTGGACACGCTGCACTGGCCGACGGACGCCCAGTGGTGGGTCTATGGGCTCGCACCCCTGCTGGCAGTGCCCATCTTCATCCGCCTGGGCCTGTACCGGGCGATCTTCCGCTACACCGGACTTGCCGCGCTGGTGGCCATCGCCAAGGCGGTGTCGGCCTATGCACTGCTGCTGTTCGCCATCCTGGTGTGGCAGCGCTGGCCCAATGTCCCTCGTTCGATGGGGGTTCTGCAGCCCATCCTGTTCCTGCTGATGGCAGGCGGCAGCCGCGCCTTGGCACGGTTCTGGCTGGCCAGCCTCGGCCGCAAGGCGGCGGAATCCGAAGGCCGGTTGCTGATCTACGGCGCCGGTGAGGCAGGCGTGCAAACCGCCGGCGCCATCGCCAACGCACACCAGTTCACCCTGATCGGATTCGTCGACGACGACCCGGCCAAGGTCGGCCGCAGCATCAACGGCGTGCTGGTGCATGCGCCGCAGCGCATCGCCGAACTGGTACAGCGCAAGGACGTGACCGACATCCTGCTGGCCATGCCCGGAGCGGCCAGGGCGCGCCGCAACGAGATCATCGCCAGCCTGAGCGCGCTGCCGGTGCATGTGCGCACGCTGCCCAGCATGTCCGATCTGGCCAGCGGCCGGGTCACGGTGCGCCAGTTCCGCGAGCTCGATGTCGAGGACCTGCTCGGGCGTGATCCGGTGCAGGCGGTGCCGCAGTTGCTGGCACGGACGATGTCCGGGCAGGTGGTGCTGGTCACCGGGGCCGGCGGCAGCATCGGCAGCGAGCTGTGCCGGCAGATCCTGGCGGAACGGCCGAGCCACCTGCTGCTGCTCGACCATAACGAGTTCGGTCTCTACAGCATCCACCAGGAGCTGCGGGCGCTGGCCAAGGCCCGGGGCCTTGCCGTGGAGCTGGTGCCCTTGCTGGGCAGCGTGGCCAACCCGCGCCGGCTGGCCGAGGTGTGCAGCCTGTACCGGCCCGCCTGGGTCTACCATGCCGCCGCCTACAAGCATGTGCCGATCGTCGAAAGCAACGCGGCCGAGGGCATCGCCAACAATGTGTTCGGCACGCTCAACATGGCCCGCGCAGCCATCGAGGCGGGGGTGGCGAATTTCGTGCTGGTATCCACCGACAAGGCGGTGCGGCCCACGAACGTGATGGGCTCCAGCAAGCGCATGGCCGAACTGGTGCTGCAGGCACTTTCTGAATTCCAGCAGGGTGCCGGCACGCGTTTCTCGATGGTGCGCTTCGGCAATGTGCTGGGCTCCAGCGGCAGCGTCGTGCCCCTGTTCCGTTCGCAGCTGGCGAGCGGTGGCCCGCTCACGGTGACCCATCCGGAGGTGACGCGTTATTTCATGACCATCCCCGAGGCAGCGCAGCTGGTGCTGCATGCCGGCGCCATGGCCGGCGGCGGCGAGGTGTTCGTGCTCGACATGGGGCAGCCGGTGCGCATCATGGAACTGGCCCGGCGCATGGTCGAGCTGTCGGGCCTGCGGGTGCGCGACGAGGCGCACCCGGAGGGCGACATCGAGATCACCATCACCGGCCTGCGCCCTGGCGAGAAGCTGTACGAGGAACTGCTGATCGGCGACGATCCTTCGCGTACCGAGCACCCGCGGATCATGAAGGCGCACGAGGAGTTCCTCGCATGGACCGACCTGCTGGTCCAGCTCGAGGCGCTGCGCGACGCGGTGGACAGCGGCGATGTGCCCGCCATCAAGGCGGTGCTCAAGACCTGCGTGCATGGCTACGTCGAGGCCCCCAACTCCGAGTTGCAGGCGCTGTCGCTCTGAGCCGGCGGCCCGCGCGGGCTGTTGCACAATCCGGCTTGGACAGCACTTCACTTTCACGCCCATGACCGACACCTCCTCCATTGCGCCGCGCGACAAGGCCGAGATCCTGGCGCAGGCCCTGCCCTACATCCGCAAGTTCCATGGCAAGACCATGGTCATCAAGTACGGCGGCAACGCCATGACCGACCCGGAGCTGCAGGCCGACTTCGCGGAAGACGTGGTGCTGCTCAAGCTGGTTGGCATCAATCCGGTCGTGGTGCATGGTGGTGGCCCGCAGATCGAGAACGCACTCAACCGGCTGGGCAAGAAGGGCGAGTTCATCCAGGGCATGCGGGTGACCGATGCCGAAACCATGGAAGTCGTCGAGTGGGTGCTCGGTGGCGAGGTGCAGCAGGACATCGTGGGCCTGATCAACCAGGCCGGCGGCAAGGCTGTGGGTCTCACCGGGCGCGATGGCGCCATGATCCGGGCCCAGAAACTCAAGATGGTGGACCAGAAGGACCCCAGCAAGGAGCATGACGTCGGGCAGGTCGGCGACATCGTCAGCATCGACCCCGGCGTGGTGCGTGCGCTGCAGGACGATGCCTTCATCCCGGTCATCAGCCCGATCGGCTTTGGCCAGCACAACGAGAGCTACAACATCAACGCCGATGTGGTGGCCGGCAAGCTGGCCTCGGTGCTGGCGGCCGAGAAACTGGTGCTGCTGACGAACACGCCGGGCGTGCTCGACAAGTCGGGCAAGCTGCTGACCGACCTGTCGGCCCGCGAGATCGACGAGATGTTTGCCGATGGCACCATCCACGGCGGCATGCTGCCCAAGATCTCCTCGGCGCTGGATGCCGCCAAGAGCGGAGTGCATTCGGTGCACATCATCGACGGCCGGGTGCCGCATGCGCTGCTGCTCGAAATCCTGACAGACCAGGCCTTCGGCACGATGATCCGCTCCCACTGAGGCGCGTTGCGGGAGCGGGTAAACCCGGACTTTGCCGTATGCGAGAATGTTTTCAGACGCCATGCAAGACGATCCGAACAGCCCCGCCGCCGAAGATGTTTCCGCCGACATTGCCGGCGATGCTCCCCGCGCCACCCGCAAGCGCCCCAAGCCGGGCGAACGCCGTGTGCAGATCCTGCAGGCGCTGGCCGAGATGCTGCAGCAACCGGGTGCCGAGCGCATCACGACGGCAGCTCTGGCGGCCCGCCTCGGTGTCAGCGAGGCCGCGCTCTACCGGCATTTCGCCAGCAAGGCGCAGATGTTCGAGGGCCTGATCGAGTTCATCGAGCAGTCGGTGTTCACCCTGGTCAACCATATCGCCGAACGCGAGCAGGCCGCGCCCGATGCCGCGTCCGGTGCGCGCCATGCGTCCAAGGTGGTGGCCATGGTGCTGCAATTCGCCGAGAAGAACCCGGGCATGACCCGTGTCATGGTGGGTGACGCGCTGGTGTTCGAGAACGAACGCCTGCAGCAGCGCATGAACCAGTTCTTCGACAAGATCGAGGCCACCCTGCGCCAGGGCCTGCGCCTCAGTGCCGATGCGTCCGGCTCGGCGACACCGACGGTGGATGCCCAGGTGCTGGCGTCGGTGCTCACGGCGTTCATGGTCGGGCGGCTGCACCGCTTCGCCCGTTCAGGGTTCAAGCGCGCTCCTACCGAACACCTGGAGGCCAGCCTGGGCGCGATGCTGTAGGACTTGCGGCCCGGGCGACGCGCTCACCGCGCCTTCAGACCGACCTTCACACCGGCATCCTGCAGTTCCTGCCAGGTCTGCGCATCGACGCTGATACCGGTTTTCTCGCGTTGCAGGCGGGCATGGCGCTCCGGTGCGCCTGCGATCTGCACTTCCTCGAAACCCGGCGCCACCGGGCCGGACTGCACCCAGTCCACGAAGGCGCGGGCCTCCTGCTCGAACACGGCCTGCGTTCCCAGGCGCGTCGGGTCGATCAGGATGGTCAGCATGCCGTTGACCACGGCGCGGATCGCAGGGTCGGTGGGCCGGTGCCAGGTGCCGCTGCCACTGAGGGCGCCGCCCAGCAGTTCGCAGGCCATGGCCATGCCGAAGCCCTTGTATTCACCAAAGGTGCGCAGGGCGCCGAGCAGGCCGTTGGACTGCGGCACCACCACGACGCCGGGGTCGGTGGTCGGGTGGCCGTGTTCGTCGATCAGGGTGCCGGGGGGCACCTGCTCCCCCTTGTTGTAGGCCACGCGCATCTTGCCCTGGGCTACGCGGCTGGTGGCGAAGTCGAGCAGGAATGCCGGCTGGCCGGCGATCGGGATGCCGATACAGCAGGGGTTGGTGCCGAAGCGGCCGTCGGCGCCGCCCCAGGGCGCGACCACCGGCCGCGACAGGACGTTCACGAAGTGCAGGGACACCAGGCCCTGCGCCACGGCCATCTCGGCGAAGTGGCCGATCCGGCCCAGGTGGTGGGCCTGCGCCAGTGTCATGATGCAGCTGCCGTGTTGCAGCGCCCGCTGGATGGCCAGCTCCATTGCCTGCACGCCCACCACCTGGCCGTAGCCACGCTGGCCGTCCAGCGCCAGCAGGGTGCCGAGGTCGGCCATGGTGCGGACTTCGGCATTCGGCGCCAGACCGCCTTCCAGCACCGCGTCCACATAGCGCGGGACCATGCCGACGCCGTGGGAATCATGGCCACTCAGGTTGGCCAGGACCAGGTTGGCGGCCACCATGTCGGCTTCCGCAGGCGAGCTGCCGGCGGCCTGCAGGATGTTGTTGACCCAGGCCTGCAGTTCAGGGGCGGGAAGGGTATGGTCCACAGGGGTGCTCCTACATCACTGCGCCGAGTTGCCAGGGCACGAATTCATTCTGGCCGTAGCCGTGCTGCTCGCTCTTGGTGGCCTGCCCGGAGGCGGTGGCCAGCACCTGGTCGAAGATGCGCTGGCCCATCTCCGCAATGCTGCAGCTGCCCTCCACGATGTCGCCGCAGTTGATGTCGATGTCCTCCTGCTGCCGCTGCCACAGCGCGGTGTTGGTGGACAGCTTCAACGAGGGGGCCGGTGCGCAGCCATAGGCGGACCCGCGCCCGGTCGTGAAGCAGATCATGTTGGCGCCCCCGGCCACCTGTCCGGTGGCGCTGACAGGGTCGTACCCCGGGGTGTCCATGTAGACGAAGCCCCGGGCGCTGACCTTTTCGGCGTATTCGTACACCGCTTCCAGGTTGCTGGTGCCGCCCTTGGCCACCGCGCCGAGCGACTTCTCGAGGATGGTGGTCAGGCCGCCTGCCTTGTTGCCGGGCGAAGGATTGTTGTTGAGTTCACCGTTGTGCAGGGCGGTGTACTGCTCCCACCATTTGATGCGTTCGATGAGCTTGTGGGCCACCGCGGGCGTCACCGCCCTGCGGGTGAGCAGGTGCTCGGCGCCGTAGATCTCGGGCGTCTCGGAGAGGATGGCCGTGCCGCCATGGGCGACCAGCAGGTCGACGGCGGCTCCCAGGGCCGGGTTGGCGCTGATGCCGCTGTAGCCGTCCGAGCCGCCGCACTGCAGGCCGATCGTGATGTGCTCGGCGCTGCAGGGCTCGCGCCGGTGGGCGTTGGCTGCCGGCAGCATCTCGTGGATAAGCGCCACTCCCCTGGCCACGGTCTGTCGGGTCCCGCCGCTGTCCTGGATGTTGAACACCCGCAGCGTGTCGCCCTCGCGCAGGTTGCTGCTGGCCAGCCAGGCATTGATCTGGTTCGACTCGCAGCCCAGGCCGACCACCAGCACGGCGCAGAAGTTGGCGTGGGTGGCATAACCGGCCAGCGTGCGCTGCAGCACCTGCAGGCCCAGGCCGTCGCTGTCCATGCCGCAGCCGCTGCCGTGCGTGAGCGCCACCACACCGTCGACCTGCGGGTAGGCTGCCAGCACCTCGGGATGGATCTGCCGCGAGAACTGGTCGGCGATCGCACGCGCTGCCGTGGCCGAGCAGTTGACCGACGACAACACGCCGATGTAGTTGCGCGTGGCCACCCGTCCGTCGCTGCGCCGATAGCCCAGGAACGTCGCCTCGCGCCGTGCTGCGGCCGGGCGCACATCCGCGCCGATCGCGTAGTCCCGCGCGAAGTCGCCCTTGGCCTCGCCCATCCACAGGTTGTGGGTGTGCACATGGTCGCCAGCAGCGATCGGCTTGCTCGCGAAACCGATGATCTGGTTGTAGCGGCGCACCGGTTCGCCCGAAGCGATGGCCCGCGCGGCCAGCTTGTGTCCGGCGGGGATGAGGCCGCGTACGGTGACGCCGCCGGCCAGGCTGCCGCCGATCAGCTGCGAGCGTGCGATGAGGACGTCGTCATGCGGGTGGAGCTGGATCCAGTGGTTCATGGTGTTCCCGGTTCGATGGCAAAGAGGTTCATATCACGAAACAAGGTCATCAGGGATCAGGGCCCGCCGGCCCTGTTGGAGCGCCGCCAGCTGGCGCTGTACCGCGCGTGCGTGCGATCCATGTGGGCATGCATGGCCCTTCGAGCGGCGTCGGCATCGCGCTGGCGGATGGCCGCCAGAACGAGGCTGTGCTCGGCGATCGCAGAGCGCCAGCCGCGCGGGGTTTCGAAGTGGCCGCCGAAGCGCTGGAAAAGCGTGCCGTGGCGCGCGTCCCACAACCCCAGCACGGTGTCGACGAGCACGCTGTTGCCGCTGGCCTGCACGATCGCACTGTGGAAGGCGCGGTCGGCGTCCAGCGGCATCACACCGGCATCGGTGTCGGCGACCATGCTGTCGATGGCTGCGCGCATCGCATCGGTGTCCCGGCGACGCGCCTGCCGTGCGGCCATGGCAGCGGTTTCGCCCTCGACGGCACGCCGCGCCCGGATCAGCTCGAGCGGGCCCCATTCCGGTCGGTGGGGGGGGTCGGGGGTGATGGGGGCCGCGCGCGCGGCGTCGGGGCGTGACAGGGCATACACCCCCGAGCCAGAACGCACCTCGACCCAGGACTCGACCTCCAGTGCGATCAGCGCCTCGCGCACCGAAGGTCGGCTGACGCCGAGCTGCCGGGCCAGGTCCCGTTCGGCCGGAAGCCGCATGCCCGGCGCAAACTCGCCTTTGCCGATCAGCGTGCGCAGCTGCTCGGCAATCTGGCGATAGAGGCGCTGGGGTTCGACGGTGCTCAGGGGCATGGAGAGGACGGATCGCTGCAGCCTTGCGGGTTAACCACAACTGGCCAGGTGGTCAGACCAGATTATCATCGCTGCTTATCGCCGGGCCGGACTCCGGAGAAACCCTTGTCCCACGCTGCCTGCCTGCATCACGCGCCGGCGGCTGACCAAGGCAGAATCCACGGTTGGCGCAGAATTCGCAACAACAACGAGGGGACGACCCATGAGACTACAAGGCAAGACGGCACTGGTCACCGCGGCCGGCCAGGGGATCGGCCGGGCCAGCGTGCTGGCCATGGCCGCACAAGGCGCGCAGGTGCTGGCCACCGACGTCAACCCGGCATTGCTGGAGGCCTACGCCGGCGTGGCCAATGTGCGCACGGCCGTGCTGGACGTGCTCGACAAGGCGGCCATCCAGTCGCTGGTCGCGGCGCAGCCACGCATCGACGTGTTGTTCAACTGCGCGGGGTATGTGCACAACGGCAGCATCCTGCAGGCCACCGACGACGACTGGAACTTCGCGTTCAACCTCAACGCGCGCTCGCAGTTCTGGATGATCCAGGCCGTTCTTCCCGGCATGCTGGCAGCAGGCTCCGGCAGCATCATCAACATGGCCAGCGTGTGCGGCAGCGTCAAGGGTCTGCCCAACCGCTTCATCTACGGCGCCAGCAAGGCGGCCGTCGTGGGCCTGACCAAGGCGGTGGCTGCCGATTTCGTGGGCAAGGGCATCCGTTGCAATGCGATCGCTCCCGGCACGGTCGACACGCCCTCTCTGGGCGACCGCATCAACAGTTACGCCGACCCGGTGCAGGCGCGCAAGGACTTCATCGCGCGCCAGCCGATGGGCCGGCTCGCACAGGCCGAGGAGATCGCGCCCATCATCGTCTACCTGGCCAGCGACGAGTCGGTGTTCGCCAGTGGCCAGGTATTTGCCGTCGACGGAGGAATCACGATATGAACCAGCTGGATCTGGCAGGCCGCCATGCGGTCATCACCGGTGGCGCCACCGGTCTCGGGTTTGCGATTGCCCAGCGCATGCTGGCCTCCGGGGGGCGCGTCACCCTGTGGGACCGCGACGAGGCCGCCGCGGCCAAGGCCTGCGCACAACTCGGCGCGCAGGCGCAGTGGGTGGCCGTGGATGTCGGCAGCCATGCCTCGGTGGTGGCGGCCACCGCGCAGACGCTCTCGCGCAGCCCGGCAGTGGACGCGCTGGTCAACAGTGCCGGCATCACCGGGCCCAACACCAAGGTGTGGGACTATCCCGTCGATGCCTGGGCCCAGGTGATGCAGGTCAACCTCAACGGCCTGTTCTACTGCTGCCGGGAGCTGGTGCCGCACATGCGCAGCCGCAACTACGGCCGCATCGTCAACATCGCCTCCGTGGCCGGCAAGGACGGCAACCCCAATGCCAGCGCCTACAGCGCGAGCAAGGCGGCGGTCATGGCCTTGACCAAGTCGCTGGGCAAGGAGCTGGCCGATACCGGTGTGCGCGTCAACTGTGTCACGCCGGCCGCCGTCAAGACGGCCATCTTCGACCAGATGAGCCCCGAGTTCATCCAGTTCATGCTGTCGAAGATCCCGATGGGGCGCTTCGGTACACCGGAAGAGGTGGCGGCCATGGTCAGCTGGCTGTGCACCGAGGACTGTTCCTTTTCCACGGGCGCGGTGTTCGACCTCTCGGGCGGCCGCTCCACCTATTGATTTCACCCCCCAAGAAAGAAAGCAGGCAACCCCCATGAAACTCGTTCGTTATGGCAACCCTGGCAAGGAGAAACCCGGCCTCGTCGACGCGGAAGGCAAGCTGCGCGACCTGAGCGCCGTCATCAAGGACATCGGCCCCGAGCAACTGTCGGACGCCGCGCTGGCCAAGCTGCGCAAGCTCAACACCGACAAGCTGCCGCTGGTCAAGGGCTCGCCGCGCATGGGCTGCCCGCTCACGGGTGTCGGCAAGTTCGTGGCCATCGGCCTGAACTACTCCGACCATGCGGCCGAGACCGGCGCCGCAGTGCCGAAGGAACCCATCGTCTTCATGAAGGCCACCACCTGCATCCAGGGCCCGAACGATGCCGTGATGCTGCCCAAGGGCTCGATCAAGACCGACTGGGAAGTCGAGCTCGGCGTGGTGATCGGTACCCGCGCACGTTATGTGTCGCAGAAGGCCGCCCTGGACCATGTGGCCGGTTACTGCACCATCAACGACGTGAGCGAGCGTGAATTCCAGACCGAGCGCGGCCCGCAGTGGGACAAGGGCAAGGGCTGCGACACCTTCGGCCCGATCGGCCCCTGGCTGGTCACCCGTGACGAGATCGCCAATGTGCAGAAACTCTCCATGTGGCTGGACGTGAATGGCCAGCGGCGCCAGACCGGCAGCACCAGGACCATGATCTTCGGCGTGGCCAAGCTGGTGAGCTACGTCAGCCAGTTCATGACCCTGATGCCCGGCGACATCATCACCACTGGCACCCCTCCGGGCGTGGGCATGGGCATGAAGCCGCCCACCTACCTCAGGAAGGGCGATGTCATGACCCTGGGCATCGAAGGCCTGGGAGAGCAGCGCCAGCTGGTCGTGCCGTTCAAGCTCTGATGTTCTGCATAGTCTGTGCTTGCCGATGGCCAGCACAGACCTTGGCGTCCCTAGGGTAAACCCGAGGGTTCCCTAGGCGCCATTGCCTAGAAGCAGTGCGCAAAAAGACCCTGAATCGGACTTCGTGCAGAATAGCACGACCGTTCGTTCTAATCGCTCTGCATGTCCGTCACCCATCTGCCCAGTAAGCTTGCCCCGTCCGCTGACGCCGACAGCCAGCGCGCGGCAGCTGGCGAGGGACGTATCTCGCACAAGGGCCAGCAGACCAAGGCGGCCATCATCGATGCGGCCTTGCGCCTGGCCACCCAGGTGGGCCTGGAGGGCCTGAGCATCGGCGCGCTGGCGGAGCTCATGCACATGAGCAAGTCCGGCGTGTTCGCCCATTTCGGCTCCCGCGAAGACCTCCAGATCTCGGTGGTGCATGAATATTTCCACCAGTTCGAGCAGGAGGTGTTCTACCCAGCTCTGGCACTGCCGCGTGGCCTGCCGCGGGTGGAGGCGCTGTTTGCCAACTGGATGAAACGTGTGGCGGTCGAGATCCAGTCAGGCTGCATCTTCATCAGCGGTGCCGTGGAGTTCGACGACCGGCCCGGGCCGGTGCGTGACGCCCTCTCGACGTCGGTCAAGACATGGCTCGCCGCCATGCACCGCGCGGTCATGCAGGCCCGGGAAGAGGGCCACCTGAGTCCGGGCTCGGATGCCGAACAGATGGCGTTCGAGATCCACGGCCTGATCCTGGCCTTGCACTATGAAGCCCGCTTCCTGAACAACCCGGGCTCGGTGGCGCGTGCCAACACCGGTTTCACCCACGTCCTTTCCCGCTACGGGGCCGCTGCGCACACCGCTGCCGCCTGAACATTCCATCTTCCAGGAGACCATCGCATGCCCACCTACACCCCGCCGCTGCGCGACATGCAGTTCGTGATGCACGAAGTCCTCAAGGTCACCGATGACTTTCAGGCGATGCCCCGCCATGTCGACATCGATGCCGCCACCATCGACGCGGTGCTGGAAGAGGCGGGCAAGTTCGCCGCCCAGGTGGCCCTGCCGATCAACATCAGTGGCGACACCGAGGGTTGCCGGCTGGATACCGCGACCCATGCGGTGACCACGCCCAAGGGCTTCAAGGAGGCTTACGCGCAGTTCGTCGCCGGCGGCTGGCCCGCACTGAGCTGCGACCCCGCCTTTGGCGGCCAGGGCCTCCCTCTCGTCGTGAACCAGTGCATGTACGAGATGCTCAATTCCACCAACCAGGCCTGGACCATGTACCCCGGCCTCACGCACGGCGCCTATGCCGCGCTGCTGGCCCATGGTACCGACGCCCAGAAGCAGACCTACCTGCACCAGATGACCAGTGGCGAGTGGACCGGCACCATGTGCCTGACCGAGCCGCACTGCGGCACCGACCTCGGCCTGATGCGCACCCGCGCCGAAGCCCAGCCCGACGGCACCTACCGCATCACCGGCAGCAAGATCTTCATCAGTGCCGGCGAGCATGACCTGGCCGGCAACATCATCCACCTGGTGCTGGCCCGCCTCACCGACGCGCCACCCGGCATCAAGGGCGTCAGCCTGTTCGTTGTCCCGAAGTTCCATGTGCAGGCCGACGGCAGCCTGGGCGCGCGCAACGGCATCCACTGCAGCCGTCTGGAGCACAAGATGGGCATCAACGGCAGCGCCACCTGCCAGATCGAGCTGGAGGGCGCCGTGGGCACCATGGTCGGCCAGCCCAACAAGGGCATGAATGCGATGTTCGTGATGATGAATGCGGCGCGCCTGGGTGTGGGCAACCAGTCGCTGGGGCTGACCGAGGTGGCCTACCAGAATGCGCTGGCCTACGCGAAGGACCGCCTGCAGATGCGCTCGCTGTCGGGCACCAAGGCGAAGGACAAGCCGGCCGACCCGATCATCGTGCACCCGGATGTGCGTAAGATGCTGCTGACCGCGCGCGCCTATGCCGAAGGCGGCCGCGCTCTGGCCATCTTCTGCTCGGTGCTGCTCGAGAAGGAGCACCACCACCCCGACGAGAAGGTGCGCAGGGACAGCGGCGAGATGCTCTCGCTGCTGACCCCGATCGTGAAGGCCTTCCTGACCGACAACGGCTGGCTGGCCACCTCGGGCTGCCAGCAGGTGTTTGGCGGCCACGGCTACATCAAGGAATGGGGCATGGAGCAGTTCGTGCGCGATGCCCGCATCAACATGATCTACGAGGGCACCAACACCATCCAGAGCCTGGACCTGCTGGGCCGCAAGATACTGGGCAACAACGGCGCCACCCTCAAGAAGTTCGGCCGGCTGATCGCCGCGCTGGTGGAGGAGGAGGGCGTCAACGAGAAGATGGCCGAGTTCATCAATCCGATTGCCTACCTGGGCGACAAGATGACCAAGCTCACCACCGAGATCGGCTTCAAGGGGTTCCAGAATCCCGACGAGGTGGGCGCGGCGGCGGTGGATTACCTGCGCGTGGCAGGCCACCTGGTGTTCGGTTACTTCTGGGCCCGCATGGCGCAGGTGGCGCTGCGCGAGATCGCCGCCGGCAACACCGACCCGTTCTATCAGGCCAAGCTGCAGACTGCGCGCTTCTATTTCGCGCGGCTGTTCCCCGAGACCGCCTCGCTGATGATGACGGCACGCGCCGGTGCCAAGGTCCTCATGGAGACCGAGGCCGTGCTCGCCTGAGCTGCCCGCCCCCCGATTCGTCCATCACCCACGGAGACACACCATGCGCAAGTCCCTCGCCATCGCCGCCCTCGCGTTCTGCAGTGCCACTGCCACACTGGCCCAGATGACACCTGTGGGCACCTGGCTTACGACGGATGAAAAGACCAAGGAGCTCAAGTCCGAGGTGCAGATCTCCGAGGCCGGCGGCGTGCTGACCGGCAAGGTCACCAAGCTGCTGCGCAAGGAAGCCAGGCAGGACGCCGTTTGCGACGAGTGCACCGACGACCGCAAGGGCAAGCCCATGCTGGGCCTGGAGATCATCCGCGGTGCCAAGAAGGCCGATCGCAAGGACGTCTGGGAAGACGGCAAGATCATGGATCCCGAGAACGGCAAGTCCTACGCCCTGAAGATGACGCCCATCGAGGGCGGCAGGAAGCTCGAGGTGCGCGGCTCGGTCGGCCCCTTCGGCCGCACGCAGACCTGGGTGCGCACCCCGTAAATCCGACCCACCCGAAAAGCCATGTCCAAGTTTTCCGTCAAGCAAGTCGCCGTCCTCGGCGCAGGGGTGATGGGCGCGCAGATTGCCGCCCACCTGGTCAATGTCGGCGTGCCGGTGCTGCTGTTCGACCTGGCGGCCAAGGAAGGCCCCAGGAACGGCATCGTCAGCCGTGCGGTCGAGGGTCTCAAGAAGCTCAAGCCGGCACCGCTCGGCGTGCCGCAGGACGCGGCGCTGATCCGGCAGGCGAACTACGAGGAGCATCTGGAGCAGCTGCGCGGGTGCGATCTGGTGATCGAGGCCATTGCCGAGCGCATGGACTGGAAGCTCGACCTCTACCGCAAGGTGGCGCCGTTCCTGGCGCCGCATGCGATCGTCGCCTCCAATACGTCGGGCCTGTCGATCACCAAACTCGGCGAGGCCCTGCCGGAGGCGATCAAGCCGCGCTTCTGCGGCATCCACTTCTTCAACCCGCCGCGCTACATGCAGCTGGTGGAACTGATCAACACCCCCTCCACCGACGCCGCGGTCCTCGATGACCTGGAGGCCTTCTTGACCAGCGGTCTGGGCAAGGGCGTGGTGCGCGCGCACGACACGCCCAACTTCATCGCCAACCGCATCGGCATTGCCGGCATGCTGGCCACCGTGAAGCAGGTGGCGAACTTCGGCCTGGGCTATGACGTGGTGGACGACCTCACCGGCAAGAAGCTGGGCCGGGCCAGTTCCGGCACCTTCCGCACCGCCGATGTCGTGGGCCTGGACACCCTGGCCCATGTGATCAAGACCCTGCAGGACAACCTGAGCCTGGAGACGGACCCGTTCTACGGCAACTTCGCCACGCCCGAGGTGCTGGCGAAGCTGATCGGCATGGGGAACCTGGGCCAGAAAAGCGGCGCCGGTTTCTACAAGAAGGTCGGCCGCGACATCCTGCGCTTCGATGCGGCGGCCGGGGACTATGTGCCCAGTGGCGCGAAGGCCAACGAGGTGGTCGGCCGCATGCTGAAGAAGCCGGCGCTGGAGCGTCTGCGCCTGCTGCGCAATGCAGAAGGTGCCGAACCGCGTTTCCTGTGGGCGCTCCTGCGCGACCAGTTCCATTACGCCGCCGTGCATCTGCACACCGTGGCCGAAACTGCCCGCGATGTCGACCTGGCCATGCGCTGGGGTTTCGGTGTGAAGCAAGGGCCGTTCGAGCTCTGGCAGGAGGCCGGTTGGCGCGAAGTGGCAGCCATGGTGCAGGAAGACATCGACGCCGGGCGCGCCTTGTGCAGCGCACCGCTGCCGTCCTGGGTGTTCTCCGGCCCGGTGGTCGATGCCGGCGGCGTGCATACCGCCGAGGGCTCCTGGAGCGCATCGGCTGGCCGTTTCATCCCGCGGCGCAGCCTGCCCGTCTACGCCCGCCAGCATTTCCGCGAGGATGTGCGCGGCAGCGGCGCGCCGACCGCGGAAGGCACCGGCCGCACCCTGCACGAGGACGATGCGCTCCGCCTGTGGACGCTCGACGATGCGGTGCTGATCGCCAGCATCAAGACCAAGATGCACGCCATCAGCCCGGACGTGGTCGAGGGCCTGGTGCAGGCGGTGGAGCTGGCCGAAAAGGATTTCGAAGGCCTGGTGATCTGGTCGCCCGACGAGATGTTCTCGGCCGGCGCCGACCTGCAGGCCATGCTGCCGGCCTTCATGGTCGCGGGCATCTCGGCCATCGATGGCGCCGAGCATGAGATGCAGCAGGCCATGCTGCGCCTGCGCTATGCCAGCGTGCCGGTGGTGTCCGCCATCCGCGGCCTGGCGCTGGGGGGCGGCTGCGAACTGGCGGTCTACAGCGCGCGCCGTGTCGCCGCCATGGAAAGTTATGTCGGTCTGGTCGAAGTCGGCGTCGGCCTGGTGCCGGGCGCCGGCGGTCTGACCTACATCGCCCGGCGCGCCGCCGAGCATGCTGCGAGCTCCACCAACAAGGACCTGCTGCCCTTCCTGACCGAGGGCTTCACTGCCGCCGCGATGGCCAAGGTCGGCACCAGCGCCATCGAGTCGCGCCAGCTGGGTTACCTGCAAGACAGCGATGTGATCGTGCCGCACAAGGACGAGCTGCTGTCCGTCGCGATCACCCAGGCGCGCGCGATGGCCGCCTCGGGGTACCGTCCGCCGGCGCGCCGCCCGTTCGCGGTGGCCGGGCGCAACGGACTGGCCACCATCAAGGGCTCGCTGGTCAACATGCGCGATGGAGGCTTCATCAGCCAGCACGACTTCCATATCGGCAGCCTGATCGCCCATGTGGTGTGTGGTGGTGATGTCGACGCCGGCACGCTGGTCACCGAGGAATACCTGATGGCGCTGGAACGCAAGGCCTTCTGCGCGCTGGTCACCGACCCCAAGTCCCAGGAGCGCATCATGGGCATGATGGCCACCGGCAAGCCGGTGCGGAACTGAGGAACCCCATGAAACAGATCCAGGAAGCCTTTATCGTCGCTGCCACGCGCACGCCCATCGGGCGCTCGCACCGCGGCTTCTTCCGCAACATGCGCCCGGACGACCTGCTGGTGCGGGCCCTGCATGGCGCGCTGGCCCAGGTGCCCACGCTGGACCCGCAGGCCATCGAGGACCTGATCTGCGGCTGCGCCATCCCCGAGGGGCCCCAGGGCCTCAACGTGGCGCGTATCGGCGCGGTGCTGGCGGGCCTACCCACCAGCGTGGGCGGCATCACGGTCAACCGCTTCTGTGCCTCGGGGCTGAGCGCCATCCAGATGGCGGCCGACCGCATCCGCGTCGGCGAGGCCGACGTCATGGTGGCTGCCGGCACCGAAAGCATGAGTATGGTGCCCATGATGGGCAACTCCCCCTCGCTGTCTCCGGCCATGTTCGCGAACGACGAGAACATCGGCATCGCCTACGGCATGGGGCTGACCGCCGAGAAGGTGGCCAACCAGTGGAAGGTCTCGCGCGACGCGCAGGATGCGTTTGCAGTGCAGTCGCATGCGCGCGCGCTGGCCGCGCAGAAGGCGGGTGAATTTGCCGCCGAGATGACGCCGGTGGAGGTGAGCGAACGCACGCCCGACCTGGAGACCGGCGAGGTGCAGGTGAGCACACGCACCGTGGCGCTCGACGAAGGCGCCCGCAGCGACACGTCGATCGAAGGCCTGGCCCGCCTGAAGGCGGTATTCGCCGCCCGCGGCTCGGTGACGGCGGGCAACAGTTCGCAGACCTCCGATGGCGCCGGCGCCCTCATCCTGGCCAGCGAAAAGGCCGTGAAGCAGTTCGGTCTGACGCCATTGGCCCGCTTCGTGAGTTTCGCCAGCAAGGGCGTGCCGCCGCACATCATGGGCATCGGCCCGATCGAGGCGATACCCGCAGCGCTGCGCTACGCCGGACTGCGCCAGGACGACATCGACTGGTTCGAGCTCAACGAAGCCTTCGCCGCACAGTCGCTGGCCGTCGTGAACACGCTGGGCCTCGACCCGGCCAAGGTCAACCCGATGGGCGGAGCGATCGCGCTGGGGCATCCGCTGGGTGCCACCGGCGCCATCCGCGCGGCCACCGTGGTGCATGCACTGCGGCGCAAGCAGCTGCGCTACGGCATGGTGACCATGTGCGTGGGCATGGGCCAGGGCGCGGCCGGCATCTTCGAACGCGTCTGAGCCTGATGGCCGTGCATGTGTTCGACGCGGCGATGGCGCTGCAACCGCAGGGCGCGGACCGTTTTGCCGGCCATTGCGGGCGCAGCTACTGGAATGCGGTCGGCCCGTTTGGCGGCATCTCTGCCGCCACCATGCTCAATGCGGTGCTGCAGCATCCGGCGCTGCTGGGCGAGCCGGTGTCGCTGACGGTCAACTTTGCGAGCGGGCTGGCTGAAGGCCCTTTCACGATCAGCGCCCGTGCGGCGCGCACCAACCGCTCGACCCAGCACTGGATGGTGGAACTGCAGCAGACGGGCGCCCAGGGCGGTGCCCCGGAGACAGTGCTCACCGCGACCGTGCTCACCGCCGTGCGCCGGTCCACCTGGAGCGGCAGCGATGTGCCCATGCCCGAGGTGCCGGGGCCCGCCACCCTGCCACCGGGCGAGCGCATGATCCCGCTGGAATGGTTGCGGCACTACGAGGTGCTGCCGGTGGTGGGCGGCATCCCCAAGGACTGGGACGGCGCCGAGAATGATGGCGGGCCGGACCAGGCCAGCCTGTCGCGCTTCTGGATGCGCGACCACCCCGAGCGGCCGCTGGACTTCTGTTCACTGGCCGCGCTGGCCGATGTCTTCTATCCGCGGGTATTCCTGCGCCGCGCATTCCGGGTGCCGGCCGGCACAGTCTCGATGACGGTCTATTTCCATGCAGGTGCCGCCATGTTGCGTGACTGCGGCAGCGACTACGTGCTGGGGCAGGCGCGCGGGCAGTTCTACCATGCCGGCTTCTTCGACCAGACAGCCCATCTGTGGAGCCGCAGCGGCGTTCCGCTGGCCAGCAGCACGCAAGTGGTCTACTACAAGGAATAGGAACTTCCCATGCATTCCGAGCCCACCGTACCCGCAGTGCGCCCTCGTGTGGCGCTCGTGATCGGTGCCGGTGATGCGACGGGTGGTGCGGTGGCACGCCGCTTCGCGCGCGAAGGGCTGGTGGCCTGCCTGGCAGGGTTCCTGAATGCCCGTGAAGTGGCGCGGCGCATGGTGGCGCGCGAGCGCGACGGACACCGTGGCACCATCCTGTTCACGGGGGCTACCGCCTCGTTGCGCGGTTCTGCGGGGTTTGCCGCTTTCGCCGGCGCGAAGCATGCATTGCGGGCGCTGGCCCAGAGCATGGCGCGCGAACTCGGGCCGCGCGGCATCCATGTGGCGCATGTGGTGGTGGACGGCGCGATCGACACCGCCTTCATCCGCGACAATTTCCCCGAACGGTATGCACTGAAGGACCAGGACGGCGTGCTGAACCCCGACCACATCGCCGACCAGTACTGGATGCTGCATCGCCAGCCGCGCGATGCCTGGACGCATGAACTGGACCTGCGTCCCTGGATGGAAAAATTCTGAAACGGAGACTGCGATGACGACCAAGACGGTGGAGTTCTATTTCGACTTTGGCAGCCCGGCCGCCTGGCTGGCCTACACCCAGCTGCCGAAGCTGGCGGCCGACACCGAGGCCACCGTGGTCCTGCGCTCGATGCTGCTGGGCGGCGTGTTCCAGAGCTCCGGCAACCGGCCGCCGATCAGCGTGCCGCTCAAGGGCAGCTACCTGTTCACCGACCTGTCCCGCTTCGCGCGGCGCTACGGCGTGCCGCTTGTCATGAACCCGGCGTTCCCGATCAACACCATCACGCTGATGCGCATCGACGTGGGCCTGGAGCTGGCGGGCGATCCGCGCCTGGCGGCCTACCGCGACGCGATGTTCCGGGCGATCTGGGTCGAGCAGCACAACATGAACGACGCGGACACGGTGGCCCGCGTGCTGGCCGCGGCCGGTTTCGACCCGGCGGCCCTGCAGGCGATGGCCGCCGATCCGGTCGTCAAGGACACCCTGCGCCAGCGCACCCAGGCTGCCGTGGACCGCGGCATCTTCGGCGCGCCGACCTTCTTCGTCGGCGACGATATGTTCTGGGGTCAGGACCGCCTGGACTTCGTACGCGACGCGCTGCGGGCCTGAGGCGGGTACGCCACGCCACCGCGACCGCCAACCTCTTGTGCAACACCGACCACGGGAACACCACCAACCATGACCGACATCCTGAGCCATACCGAAGCCGGCGTGATGACCCTGACCCTGAACCGGGTCGACAAGAAGAACTCGATCACGGTGGCCATGTACGCCGCCATGGCGGACGCCCTGGAGGGCGCTGCCCAGGACGCCGCCGTGCGCGCCGTGGTGCTGCAGGGCCATGCCACCGTCTTCAGCGCCGGCAACGACATCAGCGACTTCCTGAACAACCCGCCGGTGGGCGGCGAGTCGCCCGTGTTCCGGTTCCTGCGCGCGATCAGCACCTTCGCGAAGCCGCTGGTGGCCGCCGTGTGCGGGCCGGCCGTCGGCGTGGGCACGACCATGCTGTTCCACTGCGACCTGGTGTATGCGGGTGACAACGCGGCTTTCTCGATGCCGTTCGTGAACCTGGGCCTGTGCCCCGAGGCCGCCTCCAGCCTGCTGGTGCCGCAGATGATGGGGTACCACCGTGCGGCGGAGGCGCTGCTGCTGGGCGAGCCCTTCATGGCCGAAGCGGCGCTCGAGGTCGGCCTGGTCAACCGCATCGTGCCTCCCACCGAAGCCAACGGCATCGCGCAGGTGCAGGCGCGCAAGCTGGCCGCCAAGCCGGTCAGCTCGCTCATCGAGACCAAGCGCCTGATGAAGCAGGGCCAGGCCCCGGCCGTGGCCCGGCAGATGGCCGAGGAGGGCGCCCTGTTCGCGCGCATGCTGACCGAGCCGGCCGCCCGGGAAGCGTTTTCGGCATTCATGGAAAAGCGCCGGCCGGATTTCGCGAACCTGTGAGTCCGCCTCGCCTGACGGCTGGGCAGGGCCATGCCAGAATTCCGCATGTCTGACACCCTGCCGCCGCCGCTCGATCCCCCGGAGCCCATCGAGCCGAAGCTGTTCGACTTCCCGCAACCGGAGCCCCCGCCCCCCGCCACCCTGTCGCTCGACACCGCCGAGGTGAGCGCGACCGAGGCGCTCTACAAGGCCGCGATCGGGCCGGTCAGCACCGACCGTTACCTGCCGCTGTTCACGCGCTTCGAGGCGGCGGATCGCATCACGCCCTCCTGGAACTGGGCTGCCAGCCTGTGCACGCTGGGCTGGATGCTGTTCCGGCGCATGGGGATGGCCGCACTGGCGTACCTGGCAATGGCGGCGGCCCTGCTGCTGGCGGCCGGTGTGCTGGTGGCGCTGGTGTTCCGCGGCGTGCCTGAACTGCAATTGGGCGTGGTGCTGGCCACGGCGCTGCTGTTGTTTCTTGTGCCGGGCATCCTGGGTGATGCCTGGCTGTATGCCCACACCCGCAAGCGCATGTCCCGGGCCCTGGCCGACAGTGCCAACTGGCCCGAGGCAGCCGCCTTGCTGGGTCGCCAGGCCGTGGGCTGGCCCCGCGCGGGCTGGGTGGCCCTGGGCCATGCGGCTGTGCTGGGCGGGGCGGCGGCACTCTGGTTCGTCGTAGCCGGCGTGCCGGAGTTCCTGGTCGACGGAGCCGCCGGTGAGCGCCAGGTGGAGGAGGCGGTGCCGCGTGCGGCTGCGGCTGCGTCGGCGCCGGCATCTGCGGCGGTGGCGGACGGGACCTCGTCGATTGCCGCGGTTCCCGGTGTAACGGCATCGGCACCGGTAACGGCATCGGCACCGGCATCGCCACCGCCATCGCCATCGGCACCCGCGGTATCGGCGTCGGCGTCCGCCGCCGCTGCATCCACCGTGGCGGCCTCGGCTGCCAGGCCGGCAGCGTCCACGATGGCGCCGTCCGCCATGGCAGCGGCATCCGAACCGGCACCAGCACGAGCACTGGCATCCGCACCGGCATCCACAGCAGCATCCGCACCGGCATCCACAGCAGCATCCGCACCGGCATCCACAGCAGCATCCGCACCGGCATCCACAGCAGCCAACGCAAAGTCAAATGCAGGCACGGCTGGGCCCCGCAATCCGGTGCAGGCACGGGCAGTCGAGAAACCTGCGGCCTCCCCGGGCCGTGACACCGCTGCAGCCAGCGCCCCGCGCCCCGCCCCCAGGGCATCCGTACCGCCCGCTGCTGCGCGCCCGCTGCTCAATGTCGGCCTGTTCGCGGTCGAGTCCAACGCGCGCGCCGCCGATGCCCGCCTTCGCGCTGCGGGCCTGCCCGCCACGGTGGAGGAACTGCAGACCCGCAACGGCCCGCGCTTCCGGGTGCGCGCCGGGCCCTTCGCGTCGCGCTCTGCGGCAGAGGCTGCCGCGCGCCGCATCCGCGCGCTGGGCCTGGATGCGGAACTGGTCGAGCCGTCTGTGGCGTCCGGGCGGTGACTTTTTTGCTGTCCGCGGCATGCTGCGCTGCAGCTAGGGTATGGTCGCGGCACGGCGCAGGCTGCGCTGCATGGAATTGTCTGGAGGAGGGTGGGGATGGCGTACCTTTCTGCTTTTGCCCCGGGCCTGATGGCTGGCCGGGTAGCCCTGGTCACCGGCGGCGGGTCCGGTATCGGCCGCTGCACGGCGCATGAGCTGGCCTCGCTCGGTGCGCGGGTCGCGCTGCTGGGGCGCAAGGCCGACAAACTGCTGGCCGTGCAGGCCGAGATCGCACAGGACGGCGGTCTGGCCAGCACCCACGTCTGCGACATCCGCCAGGAGGATTCGGTACGCCGGGTGGTGGCCGAGGTGCTGGCGGCGCATGGCCGCATCGACGCCCTGGTGAACAACGCCGGCGGACAGTACATCACCCCCCTGGCCCAGACCAGTGCCAAGGGCTGGCAGGCGGTGATCGACACCAACCTCACCGGCGGCTTCCTGGTGGCGCGCGAGTGTTACCTGCAGGCCATGCAGAACCAGGGCGGCGCCATCGTCAACATCGTGGCCGACATGTGGGGCTCCATGCCCGGCATGGGCCACAGCGGTGCCGCGCGTGCCGGCATGGTGAGTTTCACCGAAACCGCCGCGCTGGAATGGGCGGCCAGCGGCGTGCGCGTGAATGCGGTGGCACCGGGCTACATCGCGTCCAGCGGCATGGACCACTACCCGCCCGAACACGGGCCGCGTCTGCGTGCCATGGCGGCCACCGTGCCGCTGGGGCGCTTCGGCAACGAGGCCGAGACCTCTGCCGGCATCGTGTTCCTGCTGAGCCCGGCCGCATCCTTCATCAGCGGCACGGTGCTTCGCATCGATGGTGCCCGGCCGCAGGCGCGGCTGGGCTGGGACATCCACCATGCCGATGCGGCGACCCCGCCGCGCGATGCCGTGCGCCCCTTCGACGGATTCCACCGCGCTGTCACGCCCAAAGTTTTCACCCCCTGAAGCGGAAACCTCTTCGCCATGCACTACACCCACGAACACCAGGAAATCCAGAACACCCTCAAGCGCTTCATCGACGCCGAGATCAATCCGCATGTCGATGAATGGGAGGAGGCCGAGATCTTCCCTGCGCACGAACTGTTCAAGAAGCTCGGCAATCTGGGCCTGCTCGGTCTGACCAAGCCCGAGGCCTATGGCGGCGCCGGGCTCGACTACTCCTACGCCGTGGCCATGGCCGAAACCCTGGGCCACATCGACTGCGGCGGCATCCCGATGGCCATCGGTGTGCAGACCGACATGTGCACCCCGGCGCTGGCGCGTTTCGGCAGCGACGAGCTGCGTCGCGAATTCCTGGCGCCGGCGATTACCGGCGACATGGTGGGCTGCATCGGCGTGAGCGAGCCGGGCGCCGGCAGCGACGTGGCCGCCATCCGGAGCTACGCGCGCAAGGATGGCGACGACTACGTCATCACCGGCCAGAAGATGTGGATCACCAACAGCCTGCAGGCCGATTGGATGTGCATGCTGGTCAACACCGGCGACGGCCCGGCGCACAGGAACAAGAGCCTGGTGATGGTGCCCATGGACAGCAAGGGCATCGAGAAGGCGAAGAAGATCCGCAAGATCGGCATGAACTCCAGCGACACCGGCCTGATCCACTTCGACGAGGTGCGGGTGCCCCAGCGCAACCGCATCGGCGCAGAGGGCCAGGGTTTCGTGTACCAGATGATGCAGTTCCAGGAGGAGCGCCTGTGGGCCGCGGCCAGCGCGATCCAGGGCCTGACGAACTGCATCGCCGAGACCATCGGCTGGGCGCAGGAGCGCAAGCTGTTCAGCGCCACGCTGGCAGACCAGCAGTGGGTGCAGTTCAAGCTGGCCGAGATGAAGACCGATGTGGAAGCCCTGCGCGCGCTGACCTACCGCGCCTGCGCGCTGTATGTGCAGGGGCAGGACGTGACCGAACTCGCGTCCATGTGCAAGCTCATGGCCGGGCGGCTGAACCGCTCGGTGCCCGACGGCTGTCTGCAGTTCTGGGGTGGCATGGGATTCACCTGGGAGAACCGCGTGTCGCGCAAGTTCCGGGATGGCCGCCTGGCGTCCATCGGCGGCGGTGCGGACGAGGTCATGCTGGGCATCCTGGCCAAGACCATGGGCATCGCGAAGCGGCCGCCAAAGGCCTGATGCAACTGCCCTCACAGGAGACTGCCATGCATCCCGTCCACCTCCAGAAAGCCCCCATGCCGAGCCGCGACGAGCCGGATGAGCTCGACGCCATGGCCTACATGGTCACCAGGTTCGCCACCCGCGAGATAGCACCCCACATACCGGATTGGGACGCCGCAGGCGAGTTTCCACGCGCTCTCTACCAGCGGGCGGCGCAACTCGGCCTGCTGGGTCTGGGATATCCGGAGGACCTTGGCGGTACGCCTGCCACCTACCGCATGCGCAACGTGGCCACGCTGGCGCTGGCGCGGCATGGCGCCAGCGGCGGCGTAGGAGCCAGCCTGTTCTCGCACACGATCGGGCTGCCACCGGTCCTGCGCCATGGTTCGGCGGAACTGCAGCGGGAAGTCATCCCGCCCGTCCTGCGCGGCGAGAAGATCGCGGCACTGGCCATCACCGAGCCTGGTGGCGGGTCGGACGTCGCGGCCCTGCGTACCACGGCTCGGCTGGACGGCGACACCTGGGTGATCGACGGCGAAAAGACCTTCATCACCTCCGGCATGCGCGCGGACTATCTGACGGTCGCCGTGCGCACCGGGGATGTCCTGGCCGACGCGGGGGGTGTGGATGCCTCGCCCACACGTGCGCGGGGTGCCCATGGCATCTCGCTGATCGTGGTGCCGGGCGACGCGCGCGGTCTCACGCGCACGCGGCTGGACAAGATGGGCTGGCTCTGTTCCGATACCGCGCAGCTGCACTTCGACGGGGTGCGCGTGCCGGCCCGGTATCTGGTCGGTGGCGCCGGGGAAGGCTTCAGGATGATCATGGGCAACTTCAATGCCGAGCGCCTGGGCCTCTCGGTGGCGGCGCTGGGCTATGCGATGGCCTGCCACGACGAGGCGCTGGCGTGGGCCCGCCAGCGCAAGACCTTCGGCCAGCCGCTGCTGGAGCACCAGGTGATCCGGCACAAGCTGGTCGACATGCAGATGCGCATCGCCTCCACCCAGGCCTGGGTGGACGCGGTGAGCGAGGCCGCGGACGCGGGCGCCGAGCGCGCCGGCGGCGAGACCACCGCCCACTGGGTGGCCCAGGTCTGCATGCTCAAGAACCATGCGACCCAGACGATGCAATTCTGTGCCGACCAGGCGGTTCAGATCCTGGGCGGCATGGGTTTCATGCGCGGCACCCGCAGCGAGCGCATCTACCGCGAGGTCAAGGTGATGATGATCGGTGGCGGCTCCGAGGAAATCATGAAGGAACTGGCTGCACGACAATTGGGCTTATGACACCACGCAGTTCCAAGGCATCCACCACCCATGGGGACACTGTCGCCCCTCCAGCCCCCGTCGTTTTCGAGCCCGAGTTCGTCGACGGGGTGCGCCATATCTTTGAAGATCTGGTGGTCTTCAACCGCTTCCTCGGCCTGAAGATCACCAGCATCGCCCCCGAGCGGGTCACCGGTCGCATCGTGATGCGCCCCGAGCTGGTCGGCCACTATGGCTACAACCGCGCCCATGGCGGCGTGATCAGCGCCTGCCTCGACAGCATGGGCGGCGTGGCCGTGATGGCGGCCATCGGCGCGCGCCACATGGACGAGCCGCCGGCCCAGCGGCTCACACGGTTCTCGAAACTGGGCACCATCGACCTGCGCGTAGACTACCTGCGCCAGGGCATCAGCGAACACTTCGACGTGCATGCCCAGGTGATGCGCCTGGGCTCGCGGGTGGCCTCGACGCGCATGGAGTTCCATGCGGCCGACGGCACGCTGCTGTCTACTGGGGCGGCCGCCTACATGGTGTCCTGAGCGGCGGCCACCCGCATCGGCGCGGGGCCGGACATCAGGGCCGTGCCCGCACGGGCGCACCCTGCGCGGCCAGGTATTCCGAGAACAAGGGGTCGTCGATGCTGTTGCCAGCCTTGCCGCGCGTGAGCAGCCCGTGGCGCCGGAGTTTTTCGATCGAGGCGCGCACCTTGGCGATGGTGGGTCGGGCGCCCGGGATGGCGGCCAGTGCCTGCAGCGTGGCCTGGCTCAGCGGGGCCTGGCCCTGCGCGATGATCGTCGAAGGAGGCCATGCGGCATTGTCGTGAAAACCGCAATTGCGGTGGCTGCGGCAATTCGCGACAAGGGCTGGCGACAGGGCATGTTGCCAGCGTGCGTGGCGGTGAGAGCACCGCGATTCGCTCCGTGGCTGGTATAAAGACGCATGCTCGATCTATCGCCACTCCAGTCTGCAACGTCCGCCTTGCTGCGCGCGTTGTCCGTGACCGGCGACCCGAGCCGCTGGCAGCAGTTCGATGCGGCGACGCGGGAGGCCTTGCGTGCGGGCGTCATCCAGTCGTTCGAAGTCGCCTACGAGCAGTCCTGGAAGATGATGCGCCGCTGGTTGTCGGCCAATCCGGTCGCAGGCGAGGTGGAGGGCGTCCCCATGCGGCAGTTGTACCGCCTGGCTGCCCGAGCTGGCCTGATTGACGATGTCGACGCCTGGATGTCGTTCCACGCGGCCCGCAACCAGACATCCCATACCTACAACAGGGCTGTTGCACAGGCCGTTTTCGAACAGGCTCCCGCATTCGCCGTCCAGGCCCAGGCAGTGCTTGCACAGCTGGAGCGCCGCAATGATTGACCTGCCCCCGGATCAGCTCGACCAGGTCCGAGCGATCGTGCGCCGCCATGTCCATGGCGGGGAGGTATTTGCATTCGGGTCTCGCGTCAACGGTCGTGCCAGGAAGTTCTCCGACCTGGACCTCATGATCAAGGCAGACGGTACTGTTCCGTGGCGGACGCTGGCAGACCTGCGCGAGGCGTTCGAAGTCTCCGACCTGCCTATCCTGGTGGATGTGGTCGACTGGAGTACCTGCAGCGAACAGTTCCGCAGCCAGGTTGGCGAGGCCCTGGAACGAATCGCCTGACGGCGCAGTGGGGGCCCAACCGGCACCGAGCCGGTGGAGTGCCTCCTTCTTCGCATGAGCACCGTCAGTGCATGCCCAGAGCGCCGATCAGCGCCAACGTGAACAGCACGAAGGTCGGCAGCGCCGTGGGCAGCAACCCGCGGGCACGGCCAGCCAGGATGCCAGAGGCGAAGAACTGGGCGACGGCGATCAGGGCGGTGCCAGCCATCGGAGGCATACGCCCGGTCTGTCGTACTCCGGATGATCCGCCCCGAGTGCGATCGAGCAGCGGCTCCGGGATGTTTGCTTCAGCCCGGCATCGCGTCGAACCCGGGCAGCACCTGGCTGCTGCACGACCAGGCCGCCCGCGATCCCTGAAAGATACGTGCCTGTGGTTCGAATCCCGGCTCGTCATCCAGCGACCCCATCGGGACCATGACCATGCCCGCGCCCGCGATCGATCGCGGTACCCGCCCGCCACATTCGCTGCAGAACGCATTCGTGAACCGCTGGGCCTCGGGCACCTTGAAATGGCGCACCAGCGCCTCGCCAGCGTCCCAGGTCAGCGTGCCGGCGACGAACAGGTTGGACGCATGGCCTGTCCCCGTCGCCTTGCGGCAGCGCGAACAGTGGCAGTGATAGGCGCGCTGCGGCTCGCCTTGCACGGTGTAGCGGACGCTGCGACACAGGCAGCTCCCGGTCAGGGACTTGGTTTCCATGGAACAGGCCTCCAATGCGATCTGGCGGTTACTGTACAGGCGAATCACCTGCACGAAAAAAAGCCACCCGAAGGTGGCTTTCCCTAACTACCGGTCTTCACCGGCAGATGATTCCGTCAGCAGCGGCGGGCGCCTTACTCCAGCACCTTCCAGCGGCCGTCCACGATCTGCGACAGCCGGGCCAGGTCCGAGCCCTGGCGCTTCTTGGGACCGAACTTCGTGATCGGGCTGCCGAAGATGTCCGCCGGGAAGGTGACCGTCTCCAGGGCCTTGATGAAGGCGTCGGTGGTCAGGTTGGGGCCGGCGGCGGTGGCGGCCGTGATGAAGTTGTCGATCGCGGTGTAGCCGTAGACCGAGAACACGGCCGGTTCTTCGTTGAACTTGGTCTGGTACTTGGTGGCCCAGAAACGCAGCGGCTGCGACGCAGAGTCGAGGTAGGGGTTCTGCACCGTCATCGCGGCATACAGGCCGTCCATGGCCTTGCCGCCGAGCTTGTGCACCAGATCGAAGTAGGCGGCGCTGGAGCCCAGGAAGACCGGGTTGTAGCCGGTCCTGCGGGCGGTGCCGATGGTGCCGATGGTCTCGCGCAGCACCGTGCCCAGGATCACCATGTCGCAGTTGGCGGCCTTCAGGCGCGCTACCTGGGACGAGAAGTCGGTCGCGCCGGTCTTGTAGGTGGTCTTTTCGGCCAGGGTCATGCCGATGGTCTTGAGGCCGGCCTCGGCGCCGTTCATCACCTCGGTGCCGAAGTCGTCGTCCTGGTGCATCGTGCAGACCTTCTTGGCGCCCTTCTCCTTGGCCAGCTTCGGTGCGAACACGCGCATCTGGTCAAAGTAGCTGGCCGAAAATGCGAATTTGAGCTTGTGGAAGGGCTCGTACATCTCCTTCGATGCGGTGATCGGGTTCAGGTTGGGCACATTCTTGGCAAACTGGATCGGCATGGCCGCCAGGTTGCTGGTGGTGCCGATGTGCCCGATCATCGCGAAGATCTTGTCCTGGTTGACCAGCTTCTGGGTGGCGAGCACGGCCTTCTTCGGGTCGTACTGGGAGTCTTCGATCAGCAGGCGGATCTTGCGGCCGTGGATGCCGCCGGACTGCTCGTTGAGCTCGTCCACACGCAGCTGCATGCCGTAGCGCACCTGTTTGCCCAGGGAGGCCAGAGGTCCGGAAAGGTCTTGGATCGAGCCCAGAACGATCTCGTTCTTGCTGACACCTTGCGTCTGGGCGGACGCGTGGACGGACGCCATGGCCAGCAAGGCCAGGGCGAGGGTGGATTTCAGTTTCATGGCAGGTCTCCTGTTGTGGTGAGGGTGAACGGTAGGCGGGTGAAAGTGGTCAGCGGTACATGGCGTCGATCTGCGCAGCGTACTTCTTCTCGACCAGCTTGCGTTTGAGTTTCATGGTCGGGGTGAGTTCCTCGTCCTCGGCGCTGAGCTGGGTGTCGAGCAGGAAGAATTTCTTGATCTGCTCGACGCGGGCAAACTTCTTGTTCACGCGCTCCATTTCGGCCTGGATCAGGGCCTGCACTTCGGGGGCGCGCGTCAGGCTGGCATAGTTCGAGAACGGCACCTCGTGGTCCTGTGCGTATTTTTCGACGTTCTCCTGGTCGATCATGATGATCACGACGAGGTAGGGCCGCTTGTCGCCGATCACCACCGCGTCGGTGATGTAGGGCGAGAACTTGAGCTCGTTCTCCAGCTCGCTGGGCGTGATGTTCTTGCCGCCGGCGGTGATGATGATGTCCTTCATCCGGTCGGTGATCCGGAAGTATCCATCCTCGTCCATGGTGCCCACGTCGCCGGTATGCAGCCAGCCGTCTTTGTCGATGGCCTCGGCAGTCTTCTCGGGCTGGTTCAGGTAACCCATGAACACGTTGCGCCCGCGCATCAGCAATTCGCCGGTCTGCGGGTCGACGCGCACTTCGACGCCATCGGTGGCCCGCCCGATCGTGCCCGGACGGATCCTGTCGGCGGTGCTCGCGGTGCCCAATGCACCGGACTCCGTCATGCCCCAGCCTTCGAGCATCGGAATACCCAGCGCCAGGTACCAGCGGATCAGCTCCGGCGAGATCGGCGCGGCGCCCGACAGCAAGGCCTGTGCGCGGTGGATGCCGATCAACTTGCGCACGTTGTTGAGGGCCAGCACACGGCCGACCTCGAAGCGGAACTTCAGCCAGCCGTCCACCGGCTGCCCGGCAAGCACCTTGTCGGCGACCTGGCTGCCGATGCCAATGGCCCAGGCATACACGAGTTGCTGCAGGCGCGACGCTTCTTTGATGGTGATGACGACACCGGAATAGAACTTTTCCCAGACACGGGGCACGGCGAACAGGAAGGTCGGCGAGATCTCGCGCACGTTCTCGGGAATGGTGTCCGGGTTCTCGACGAAGTTCAGCACGCAGCCGGTGTAGACCGACGAATACTCCCCGATGATGCGCTCCGCGATGTGGCATAGCGGCAGGAAACACATGCGTTCGTCGTGCTCCAGCGAGGGCAGCCGGATATTGACCTGGCGCACGCTGTACACCAGCCCGGAATGGCTTTGCATCGCGCCCTTGGGCTTGCCGGTGGTGCCCGAGGTGTAGACCAGGATCGCCAGATCTTCCGGGCGGCAGGCGCGGATGCGTTCCTCCAGCGCCTGCGGATGCTGCTGCAGCCAGGCCCGGCCGGCCTCGCGCAGCTTGTCCAGCGACATCACGCCCGGGTCGTCCAGATCACGCAGGCCCTTCATGTCGAACACGATGATCTTGCGCAGGCGCGGCAGCTGGGGGCGGACCTCCAGGGCCTTGTCCAGCTGCTCTTCGTCCTCGACGAACAGCAGCACTGTTCCGGAGTCCTCGCACAGATACTGCACTTGGCTGGGCGCATCCGTCGGGTAGATGCCGTTGCTCACGCCGGCGCAGCTCAGGATTGCCAGGTCGGTCAGCACCCAGCGTACCAGCGTGTTGGACAGGATGGCGGCGCATTCGCCACGCTCGAAGCCAATGCTCAGCAGGCCCGCGCCGATCTCGCGCACGGCGGTGGCGGCGTCGTTCCAGGACCAGCTGTGCCAGATGCCGAGCTCCTTCTGGCGCAGCCACACCTGGGGGCCGCGGGCCGCGACGGCATTCCAGAACAGCTCGGGAATCGTTTCGCCCGCCATCCGCACCGACGTGTTCGGCGCGTATTTCGTCAGGGTCCAGAGGTTGCTCATGGGGTGGGCCTCATCTCCAGTTTTTCTTCTTTTTCCAGCGCCGGTCGCCGCGTACCCCGGTTTCCTTCATGCCGAGGTAGAACTCCTTGATGTCTTCCTTCTCGCGCAGGTTGGCACAGGTGTCCTCCATGACGATGCGGCCGTTCTCCAGCACGTAGCCGTAGTCGGAGGCATTGAGCGCCATGTTCGCGTTCTGCTCCACCAGCAGGATGGTCATGCCGCGCTCGCGGTTGATGCGCACCACGATCTCGAAGATCTCCCTGGTGAGTTTGGGCGACAGGCCCAGGCTGGGCTCGTCGAGCAGCATCAGGTCGGGCGCGGCCATCAGCGCGCGCGAGATCGCCAGCATCTGCTGCTGGCCGCCCGACAGCAGGCCGGCGTCCTGGGCGGCGCGCTCGCGCAGGATCGGAAAATAGGCGAACACCGCCTCCATGTCCTTGTGCACGCCGTCGGTGTCCTTGCGGGTGTAGGCGCCCATCAGCAGGTTGTCGCGCACCGACAGCAGCGGGAACACCTCGCGGCCTTCCGGCACATGGCACAGGCCCCGCTGCACGATGGTGGCGGGGTCGCGCGCCGTGATGTCTTCGCCCTTGAACTCGATCGACCCCTTGCGCGGGTCGATGATGCCCGAGATGGTCTTGAGGATGGTGGTCTTGCCCGCGCCATTGGAGCCGAGCACGGTGGCGATCTCGCCGCGGCGCACCTGCAGGCTGACGCCGCGGATGGCCTTGATCGGGCCATACGCGCTCTCGACGTTGAGCAGCTTGAGCACCGGCTGGTCGCTCATGGGGACGGGAGAATCGCTCACGAACGGGCTCCCTGTCCGGCGACTGCCGCCACAGGCCGGCGCAGCGAGGACACGTCGTCGATCGAGCCGAGGTAGGCCTCGATCACGCCGGCATCGTTCTGGACCTCGGACGGGGTTCCCTGGGCCAGCGTGGCGCCCTGGTTCATGGCCAGGACCCGGTCGGACACCTTGGAGACCAGGCTCATGTCGTGTTCCACCATCAGCACCGTGATGCCGAGCTCGTGCTGGATGTCCTTGATCCAGAATGCCATGTCGCCGGTTTCCTCGACGTTCAGGCCGGAGGATGGCTCGTCGAGCAGCAGCAGCTTGGGGCCGGTGGACAGCGCCCGCGCCAGCTCGACCACCTTGCGCACCCCGTAGGGTAGGCCAGCCACCAGCGAGTCGCGGTAGTGCTGCAGGTCGAGCAGGTCGATCACCTGCTCCACATGCTGGCGCGCCGCCACCTCGGCCTCGCGGGTCTTGCGGGTGAAGAACATCTCGCTCCACAGCCCCGTGCTGCGGTGGGTGTGGCGGCCGATCAGCAGGTTCTGCAGCACCGAGGCATGTTCGAACAGCTCGATGTTCTGGAAGGTGCGGGCAATGCCCAGCCGCGCGATCTCGTGGGCCGGCGTGTGGGTGAGATTCTGGCCTTCGAAGAAGATCTCGCCGGTTGTCGGGGTGTACAGGCGGCTGATCAGGTTGAACACCGTGGTCTTGCCCGCGCCGTTGGGCCCGATCAGCGTGAACACCTCGCCCTTGCGCACATCGAAACTCACGGAATTGACCGCCAGCACGCCGCCAAAACGCATGCTGAGGTTGCGCGCGGAGAGAAGCACCTCGCCGGCCGGCGTGTCTTGAGGGGGTCGTGGCGTGCTCACTGGAGTACCTTCGCCCTGCGGGCTGCGGTGCTGAGCACCTTGGGGCGGCCCGGCGGTGCTCATGACAGACGGTCCGATTTCTGGAATGACTTCTGCCGCTTGAACATGCCCTTGCGGTAGAACGGGAAGATCTGCAGGTAGGTGCGCACCTTGAGCCAGCGGCCGTAGATCCCCATCGGCTCGAACAGCACGAAGGCGATCAGCACGACGCCGAACACGACGCCCTGCAGGCCCGGCGCCATGCCGATGGCTGCCGGCAGGTAGTCCTTGCCCAGCGCAATCAGCTGCGGCATGCTGATCACGAAGATGGCCCCGAGAAAGGCGCCGTGCACCGAACCCAGGCCGCCCACGACGATCAGCAGCAGCAGCTCGATCGACTGCAGCAGCCCGAACTGGTCGGGCGAGATGAACTGCAGCTTGTGGGCATACAGCGCGCCCGCGATGCCGGTGATCGCGGCCGACAGCGCGAACGAAATCGTCTTGTAGCGCGCCAGGTGGATGCCCATGCTCTGGGCCGAGACCTCCGAGTCGCGGATGGCCACGAACGCGCGCCCGGTCGATGAACGCAGCAGGTTCAGGATGGCCAGCGTGCACAGGACCGTGACGGCCAGGCACAGGTAGTACATCTCCTCGCCGCTTTCCAGTTCCCAGCCGAACAGTTGCGGCGGCATCACGTGCAGGCCGCGGTTGCCGCCAGTCACCGAGTTCCAGCGGGTGAAGATCTCCTGCACGATGAAACCGAATGACAGGGTGGCCATGCCCAGGTAGATGCCCTTGACCCGCAGCGCGGGCACGCCGATCACCACGCCGGTGAAGGCTGACAGGGCGGCCGCTCCCAGCAGGGCGATTGGGAAGGGAACCCCCAGGTTGTTGAGGATCGCGTGGGTATAGGCTCCCATGCCCAGGAAGGCCGCATGCCCGATCGAGAACTGCCCGGTAAAGCCTGCCACCAGCATCAGGCCGAGCCCGGCCACGGCGTAGATCAGGACAAAGGTGAGTTGCGCCAGCCAGTATTCGGGCGCGATCAGCGGCGCCACCGCCAGCACGGCCAGCAGCAGGACGTACCAGAACACCTGGCCCTTGTGCTTGGCCAGGCGGATGTCCTGCGTGTAGTCGGTCTTGAAGATGAAACGCATCGCCGGCCTAGACTTTCTTGCGCATGGAGCTGCTGAACAGGCCGTTGGGCTTGACCCACAACATGATCAAGACCACGATGTAGGGCGCGATGTCCTTCCAGCCCTCGGGGGCATAGAAGCCGGCGAACGACTCCACCAGGCCGATCACCAGCCCGCCAACGATGGCACCCGGCAGGCTGCCGAAGCCCCCCACCACCGCCGCCGGGAACGCCTTGAGCCCGACAAAACCCATGTTGGCATGCACGAAGGTGATGGGCGCGAGCAACAGCCCGGCGATGGCGGCAACTGCGGCTGCCAGCCCCCAGACCAGACCGTTGAGCGTCTTGACCGGGATGCCCATGTAGTAGGCCGCCAACTGGTTCTGCGAGGTGGCCTGCATCGCGATCCCCACCTTGCTGTACTTGAACACCGCGTACAGCACCCCGCACAGCAGGGCCGTGAACGTGATCACCACGATCTGCTCGACATTGACCACCAGCGTGCCGAGCGTCCAGATCTGGTCCTTGTAGGGCACTGGCAGCACATGGGTTTCGGAGCCGATGACCGGCACCATGGTGACCAGCCCGCGCAGCACGTAGCCGATGCCGATGGTCAGCATCACGATCGAGAAAGCCGGCTGCCCGAGGATGGGGCGGATGACCACGCGCTCCAGGGCGATGCCGGCCAGGCCCATGCCGAGGATGGCGCTGATGACCGCAATCCAGAACGGGAAGTCCAGCACGGTCATCATGACCAGGCCTACGAAGGCGCCCAGCATCATCAGGTCACCCTGAACGAAACTGACCGTCTCCGTGGCCTTGTAGATCAGCACGAATCCGAGCGCGATCAGGCCGTAGATGCACCCCTGCGCTACGCCGCTGATCACCAGCTGAAGAAATTGCACAAAGTCCCCTGTCGTTCTTCGGGCCTGTTTATACCGGTTTCGGCATGAAACGCCTTCAGGGTTGTCCCCGATAGCGGGTAAACCATAGGGGTCGTGCAATCACCCCATGCAAGACTCTGTTCTGGTGACCCGGGAGGGGCCTGTCTGCGTGGTGACGCTGAACCGGCCCGAGGTGCGCAATGCCGTCAATGCCGGCACGGCACAGGCCCTGCACGCGGCTTTCCTGGCATTCGATGCCGACCCGCAGGCCCGGGTCGCGGTTTTCGATGGCGCGCATGGCAATTTTTGCGCCGGCTGGGACCTGCAGGCGGGCGCTCGCCTGGCGCAGCAGCCAGGGGATGCAGCAGCTGCCCTGCACAAAGGGCTCAACTTCACGCCCGGCGACGTGCAGCCCCTCGGCCCCATGGGCCCCTCGAGGCTGCTGCTGGGCAAACCGGTGATCGCCGCCGTCAGCGGCGCGGCCGTGGCCGGCGGCATGGAACTGGCCCTGTGGTGCGACATGCGCGTGATGGAGGAGGACGCCTACTTCGGCATCTATTGCCGGCGTTTCGGCGTGCCGCTCATCGACGGCGGTACCGTGCGGCTGCCGCGCCTGATCGGCATGGGGCACGCCATGGACCTGATCCTGACCGGGCGCCGGGTCGATGCCGCCGAGGCCCTGCAGATGGGGCTGTGCAACCGGGTGGTGCCCCGCGGTGGTGCACGCGGGGCGGCCATCGCGCTGGCCCGGCAACTGGCCGATTTCCCGCAGGCCACGATGCTGGCCGACCGGATGAGCGCCCATGCACAGGCAGACCTGCCTCTGGCGCAGGCGCTGCACCAGGAGTGGGAGCGCGGCAGGTTATGCCTGGGCCAGGCCCTGGAGGGCGCCGCCCGATTTGCTGCCGGCGAAGGCCGCAACGGCCGTTTCTGAGGGCCGGCCTTACTCCACCTTGATGTCAGCCGCCTTGATCAGCGTAACCGGTAGTCGACGCGGCCACGGCCCCGCTTGAAGGGTTTGCCATCCAGGATTTCGACCCGCACTGCACTCTGCTCACGCTGAATTTCGCCGTGGGTCGCGCGTTCTTCGTCAGCGACGCGCTCCGCCCAGCGCGCGCCGTGCAACGCGGGGTCGACAAGCTTGGCGCGGGTATCAGCCTCGTTGAACCCTGTGGTTGCCATGATGGTGTGTCTGCTGGGGAAACCCGCAGAATCAGTCTTGTCCTGCACCGAGTATCGCAGCGATGTCCTGCCGCTCGCCCAGCAACCGAACCACGTCGACAAACTCCACCCGCTCAAAATAGAACCACCGAACCGGAAAATCTTTCACGGGCCAGGACCTAAGCCCGTCCACCTCCGCCAGCTGACCGAGGCGCGGAGAACCAATGCCGGGTGTGCGCTCGATGATCTTGATGGCTTCGCGCGCAGATTCGAAAAAGCGCTCCGCAAGTGCCGAGCCGCCTTGTTGTGCGTACCACTGGGTGATGTCGACGAGGTCGATTTCGGCCTGTGGCCGCAGAACACCGGCCTTCACGCGCCGCGACCAAGAGCCACGTCTCGCAACTTCGTCCAGTCGGATTCCGACATCACGCGAGGTTGGCCGGACGCCAACCCCACCTCGATCAGTTCACGCAACCTCGAGGCCGCCTGCGCTTCGCGGTCGCGACGGACCAGATCCCGCAAGTACTCCCCCGCATCGGCAAAATCGCCTCGCAGCACCCGCTCATCCACGAAAGTGCGCAAAGGATCTGGCATCACCACACTGAGCGTATTCTTGTCCATGGCCGCATCATCAATGCCCGTCAGAAAGATGTCAACGGGGGGCATCACGGGGGGCATCACGGGGGGCATCACCCCTCGGCAGTACGGTGACAGCGCGTAGACCAGCCACAGGGCACCGACCCACAACAAGGCGTCAACGCACGAAAACTTCACGAACGACCGCGTCAAACCCTACGACGAGACAGGCAAGGCGAAGAATCGCACCACGTCCGGGGCGCGGGCATGGTCGGAAAACGTCTTGGGCCTGGTGGAGCCTTGTGCCTATTCGACCTTGATGTCGGCCGCCTTGATCAGCGCCGACCAGCGTACCTGGTCCTGTTCCAGAAAGGACTTGAAGGCCGCAGGCGGGCCGCCCACCGGCACCATGCTCAGGCCGACCAGGCGGTCACGCACCTCGGGTTTGGCGAGGGAGCGGTCGATGGCGCTGTTCAGCCGCGCCACCACGGCCGCCGGCGTGCCGACTGGCGCGACGATGCCGAACCAGGCCCCGACGTTGTCGAACCCCGCAATGCCGGCCTCCGTCATGGTCGGCACGGTCGGAAAATCGGGGTGGCGCTGCGTGGCCGTGATCGCCAGCGGCTTGACACGCTTGGCTGCCACGTACTCCTTCAGGCCGGACATCGTGTAGAAGGTGTAGGAGACCCGCCCGGACATCACCTCGGCAATGGCCGGCGCGGCGCCCTTGAAGGGCACATGCGTCATCTGCGTGCCGGTGCTGTGCGCCAGCAGCGCGCCGGCCAGATGGGCCGGGCCGCCAGTGCCGGCCGAGGCGTAGGTCACATGGCTGCCGCGCGCCAGCTTCACCAGATCCTGCACCGAGTTGGCAGTGGAGTCCTGGCCGACCACCAGCACCGTGGGCAACACGGCCGTGTGCGAAACCGCCACGAAGTCCTTGAGCGGATCGGGCTTGGGCTTGTTCATCAGGATCGGGTTGACGATGAACGTGGATGCGGTCGAGAGCAGGGTGTAGCCGTCGGGTTCGGACTGCGCCACCGCGTCGGTGGCGATTTGCCCGCTCGCGCCGGGCCGGTTTTCCACCACCACGGGCTGGCCGAGCGCGGCCGACAGATCCTGCGCCAGAACGCGGGTGTAGGTGTCCAGCGGGCCACCGGCCGCAAAGCCGATCAGCAGCTTGATCGGGCGCGTCGGGTAGGTCTGGGCCTGGGCGAGCGGAGCCAGCATGCAGGCCAGTGCGGCGACGGAGAGCGCGCGGCGGGTGAGTTTCAGGGTCATGGGGCGGTTCCTTGAAGGGTGACGGAAAAACCAGAGACGCGGACCGACCCTGGGCAGGCCCGACTGCGTCAGGTGTCGTTGGCGGCGGGGGACTCTGCCAGGCTGGTGCGGGGGGTGGCGGAGCCGTAGGGATACACGCCGCAGCCCAGGCGCTGCGAGATCGCGCGCGCTGCCTCGTGCAGTGCCCGGATCAGCTGGAGTTCTTCCTCGGCGCCCACATGGTGCGACGGGAATGCCAGCCCCAGGGCCCCCACGATCTGCTGGCCCGCCTTGAACAGGGGTACAGACACCACGCCCAGACCCAGCGATGTCTCGTTGCGCTGCACGCAGTAGCCGTTGACCCGGGCGGCCGCCACCATGCGCTCCAGCGTCGCGCGGTCGCGCACGGTGTGGGTGGTGAGGGGGGGCACGGGCAGGGAGAGCAGCCGGTCGACCGTTCTTGCATCCAGGTAGGCCATCAGCACGCGGCCGGCGGACGATGCGCCAAACGGCACGCTGCTGCCCGAGCGCCAGCCGGTGTCCATGAACATCGGGCCTTCCAGGCCGATCAGGTACAGCGTCTGGTCGCCGTCGGGCACCGACAGGCGCACGCTGTGCCCGGTGCGGTTGAGCAGTTCGCGCATCACCGGGGTGGTGGCCTGGCACAGGCTGTCGTAGGTGGTGAAACGCGAGCCCAGCACGTAGCAGCGCTGGCCGACCGAGTAGGTGCGTGTCACCGGGTCCTGCACCAGCAGGCCGCTGTCCACCAGCGCGCTGAGGATCTTGGAGACCTGGCTCTTGGACAGGCCGCAGCGGACCGCCAGCTCGGTGACGCTGAAATCGCGCTGGTCATGCTCGAACTCCAGCAAGACACGCAGGCCGGTGCGCAAGGACTTCATCGGCTCCGACGCCGACGCCGTTGCGTCAAGCTCGGCGGTGGTGGCAGTGTCCAGCGGTGCCATGGGGCTCACGCCTGGGTTGAGGAGGCCAGCGGGACGACCAGCACGTCCAGTGCCACTGCGCCCCGGCCCTGCGGGCGCACCAGCAGCGGGTTGAGGTCGACCTCGGCCACCCAGCTGTCCGCATGGAACTGCAGGGCCAGCCGGTGGATGGCCGCGACCGCTGCGTCCACATCCAGAGCGCCCTGGCCGCGCGCGCCGCGCAGGATGGGGGCGATGCGCAGGCTGTCCAGCGCGTGGGTGATCTCGGCCTGGCTGGCCGGCAGCGCGAGAAAACGCACGTCGTCCAGCACTTCGGCCCAGATGCCGCCGGCGCCGACCATGAGCACACGGCCGAGTTCGGGGTCGTTCGAGCATCCCACGATCAGTTCGAACCCGCCGCGCAGCATGGGCTGCACCGAGTAACCGGTGATCACCGCCTGGGGCGCATACGCCATGACCGACTGCTGCATCTGCGTCCAGGCGGCCTGCAGTGCGGCGCGGTCGGCAATGTTCAGGGCCACGCCACCGGCCTCGCTCTTGTGGGCGATGTCGGGAGACACCACCTTGAGCACCACCGGATAGCCCTGCGCATCGGCGAAGGCGCAGGCGGCTGCCACGTCCTGGAACACGCCTTCAGGCACCAGAGGCACCTGTGCGCGGCTGAGGAACTCCGCCACCGAGGCGCTGGCAGGCACGGCAACGACGCCCGTCTCCCCGGCCGGCAGGTCGAGCGCTGCGATGGCGCGGCGTCCGATGGCACCCACCACACGCTCTGCGGTGGGCAGCACCAGGCCACCGGCGCGCACCAGGCGCCGCCGGTCCTCGGGGGACAGGGTGTCGGACGAGGACAGGTAGGACACCGCCAGCCGCTTGCCCATGCTGCGGGCTTCGCCGCCCAGGCGCTCCAGCCAGGGCAGCAGCGCCTGGTAGTCATGGGCCAGGCGCGTCAGCACCAGCAGCAGCGTGCCGATGGCCGGGTCGTGCAGCACGGTTTCGGCGCACAGCGAGTAGCCTTTCTCGTCGGTGAACAGCGCGGTGTCCACCGGATTGGCCACCGACATCTGCGGCGGCAGCACGCTGCGCAACGCCGCCTGGCTCTGCGGCGTGAATGCCGGGAGCTCCAGGCCGAGATCGGCCGCCGCATCGGAGATCAGCACGCCCAGCCCGCCGGAGATGGTGAGCACGCCCAGGCCGCCAGAGGCGTCCTTGCGTGGATGGCCGAACAGGTCGAAGGCCGTGGCGACATCCAGCAGCTGGTCCAGGTTGTCGACCATGATCACGCCCGCCTGCGTGGCGACATCGCACCACACCTTCCAGGCGCCGGCCAGTTTGCCGGTGTGCGACACCGCCGCCGCCCGCCCGAGCTGGGAGCGGCCCGAGCGCAGCACCACGATGGCCTTGCCGGCGGCGCGCGCGCGGCGGGCCAGATCGAGCAGGCGGTGGCCTTGCTTGAGGCCCTCGACATACAGCGCGATCAGTTCGACCGAGTCGTCCCCGATCGCGTGTTCCACCAGCTCCAGCACACCGATGTCGGCCTCGTTGCCGGTGGACACCCAGTAGGCCAGGCCCAGCCCGAGGTCGTTGAAGCTTTGCAGCAGCGAATTGCCCAGGGCCCCCGACTGGGTGAACAGCGCCACCTTGCCCGGGCGCGGCATGGCGTTCTTCAGCTCGCTGGAAAAGGTGGCGGTGATGCCATGCGCCGGGTGCAGCAGACCCACGCAGTTCGGGCCGACCAGCCGGATGCCGTGGCGCTGGCAGATGTCGGTGAGCTTCTGCTGTTCTTGCGGTGCGCCGGCTTCGGCAAACCCGCCGGCGATCGAGATGGCCGTGGCCACACCCTGCTGCGCGCATTCTTCCAGCGCCTGCGCCACGCCATGGGCCGGCAGCAGGATCAGCGCCAGGTCGATGTCGCGCGGCAGTGCCTGGATGGAGGCGCTGCAGGCGACGCCGTCGATCTGCGCGTGTTTTGGGTTGACCGGGTGGATGCGCCCCTGGAAGCCATAGCGCTTCAGGTAGGCCAGCGGCCGGCCGGCCAGTTTCGTGGCGTCCGGCGAGGCGCCCACCAGCGCAATGCTGGCAGGCCGGAGCAGTCGGGTGAGGTCGGTCATGCGGCCTGGCATTCCCGGGTGATTCAGCGGCAGGGCAACTCGACCACTGCCGAGCCCTTGATCGTCACCTGGCCGAACTGGTTCTCGCCCCACAGCTCCAGGTCGACCAGCCCCATGCCGTTTTCCTTGCGCTTGCCCGCAACCTTGCCCTTGAAATAATTGCAGTCGCCGAAGATCACCGGCATCTTCAGCCGGGCGCTGAGCTTGCGCACGAAGCCGTTGTCGCCCATCCAGTTGGTGGCCACCGTGCCCAGCATGCCGCAGCGCTGCGGGCCGTTGTCGTAGGGGCCGGGCATGCCGAGGTCGACGGTGGCGACCTTGGCGTCCTGGTGGCCGATCGAGGGCAGCACCTTGGCGCCGTAGTAGCTCTTGTCGTAGTTGTTGGGCAACTTGTCCGGGCTGGTGTTGGCCCAGTGCTTGTACTTCCAGCGCAGCTTGGTGGACTTGTAGCCCGAGGTGCCGACCGCGCCGCAGTAGTAGGTGGTCATGTCGAGCTGGTTGATCGGTCCGCGCACAGTGCCAGGAAGTGCTGCACCCACCTCGACATCGTCCCAGTAGAGCATCTCGGCGCCACGCACGTATTCGTTGATCTGGGCGTTGGCGATCTTCTCCAGCTCCTCCTCGCTGAACACATGTTTCTCGCGCGGTGCGTAGCTCAGGCCGCCCTTGGCGGAAGAGCGTGCCACGCGGAAGCAGTGGGACAGCACCTTGGTCATCAGGCGGCCGTCCTGGTCGTGGTAGCGCACGTCGCCCGTCTGCACGATCATGTTGGACACCGTCTTGCCCGACAGCGGCTCGGCCGACACGTACTCGGCCGATGCCGTCACCGTGTCATTGCGCTTGATCGGGTGGTAGAACTCGGCGTCGATGCCCGAGTAGTACCACTGCACGTCGGGCAGCCCCGGCGCGACGACGGCGTCCCACAGCGCGAAGAAGAAGGTCGGTGGCGCGATGATGGTGCCCCACTTCGTGCCCTTCGCATAGTCCGGGTCGGCATAGACCGGGTTGTCGTCGCCGATGCCCCAGGCATAGTGGCGGATCACATCGCGCGAGGCTTCGTAGTTGTACTGCTCCAGGCGGATCGGCATGCCGAGCAGGGCGCGGGCCTCCGCCAGGGCATTGTCGGAGATGGCGGGGGACAGCAGGTCTTTGTCAGTGGTGGTCATGGGAGGGATCGTTCAGGCAATTCAAGGGTGGGTTCAAGGGTTGCGCTGGTTCAGAGCTTCGCAGCGCCCAGGCCCATGCCGCCGTCCACATCGATGACGGCGCCGGTGGTCCAGGTGGCCAGCATCAGGTATTCCATGGCCTGCCCGATGTCCTCGGGCTCGCCGATGCGGCCGATCGGATGCATGAATGCCAGCTTGTAGAAGAAGGCCTTGGCCTCGGCCGGGTCCTGCCCGGTGACGGCGGCATTGATCTCGGTGGCCACTGCGCCGGGGATGACGCAGTTGACGCGCACCTTGCGGGGCCCCAGTTCGGCGGCCAGCACGCGGGACAGGTTCTGCACCGCGCCCTTGGAAGCGGCATAGGCCAGGCGACCTGCCAGAGCCAGCCGGGTATGCACCGAGCCGATGAAGATCACGCTGCCCTGGCTGGCTTCGAGCGCTGGCAGCGCGGCCTGGGTGAGCAGCATCGGCGCGGCCACATTGCTTTGCAGGACCTTCATGATGGATTCCTCGGTCTGATCCACCAGGCCGCCGTGGTGCGTGATGCCGGCATTGTTGACCAGGCAGTCCAGTCGCCCGCCGCCGTGCGCGATGGCTGCCGCCACCATGGCCTGGCGGTCGGCGGCCGCGGTGACGTCGCCGACCACCACCTGGCAGGCTGCGCCGATGGCATCCGCCACCTCGCGCAGCCGGTTCTCGCGCCGGCCACTGATGGTGACGCGGGCGCCGCGCGAGGCGAAGTACGCCGCGCAGCCCGCGCCGATGCCGGTGCCGCCGCCGGTGACGAGGATGGATTTGCCTTGCAAGCTGCTCATGGGGATGCCTCGGGTGGGCGCGGTTCAGACGCGCTGGATGTCTGCATCGCTGCGCCGCAGGGCCCAAAGGGCGCAGCGCCGCACGATACGGCTGTGGGTCGGGTGGTTGAAGGAGGCGCTGTCGTGGCCGAGGGCGTCGTAGACGACGCGGGCCGGGCCCAGCTCGCGTGCCCACAGGCCGGGCCAGGCGCGGTCCTGCGAAGTCGCCTGCACCGTGGCCAGCGCTTCGATGCCGGGCACGTAGTCCTGCATCGCGTAGGCTTCCTCTGGCAGGTTGAATCCTTCCAGGCCGTGCGTGATCGGATGCGCCACACCGGTCATGCGCATGTCCACTGGGCCGTGGGGCGGGTGGTTCGAGTGGCCCCAGATCCAGGCTGCGCCGACGATCTCACGCCAGCGTGGCCAGTCGGAAAAGCTGATCGACGCGGTGTGCAACGCGAGCAGCCCCCGGCCCGCTGCCAGGTGCGCCTCGATGCGCTGCGTGTCGGCAGGCTGCAGTTCCACACCCCAGCGGGCACGGTCGTTGGCGAAGCGCTCCTCGCGCATTGGCCAGCGCAGGCCGTACACGGTGAGCAGGTCGTAGCCGCCGTCGTCGAGCCAGGACAGGCCGGTGGCGATGTCGGTGGTGATGTCCGAGGCGATGCCCACATCGGCCAGCAGGCCAGCCAGTGTCTCGCTGGCCTCCTCGAAGGGATGGAACAGGCCGCCGGTCAGGATCAGGTTGCGCGCCATGGTGTCAGTCCCTCGGTATCTGGGCCAGCAGGCTGTGCACCAGGCCGCCATCCACGCCCAGGTCCTGCCCGGTGATGTAGGGTGCGGCGTCCGAGGCCAGGAACAGCACCGCCTGCGCGATGTCGGTGGTGGCGCCCAGGCGGCGCAGCGGCACGGCCTTGGTGCGGATCTCGCGGGTGCGCGGGTTCGCGAACACCGGCGTGCTCATGCCGCCGTCGACGAAACCGGGCGATACCGAGTTCACGCGCACGCCGTGCGGCCCGAGCTCGATCGCCAGCAGCTTGGTGAGGTTGACGAGCCCGGCCTTGGCCGCGGCATAGGCGTTGGTGCCCAGGCTCGGCGTGATGGCGTTGATCGACGAGATGTTGACGATGTTGCCGCTGCCGCGTTCGCGCATCATGCGCCCGACGGCGCGGCACAGGATGTACACGCCCATCAGGTCCACATCGAGCACGCGGCGGAAGTCCTGCACGCTCATGTCCACCAGATGGCCGAACTTCACGATGCCGGCGTTGTTGACCAGCAGGTCCGGCACGGCGCCCAGGGTGGCGAGCGCGGCATCGACCGCATGTTCGTCGGTGACGTCACAGGGCAGGGCGATGGCGTTGCCGAGCTCGGCAGCGATGGCCTGCGCGGCCTCGCCCTTGGCGTCCATCACGGCGACCCGGTACCCGGCCGCATGGGCGGCGCGGCAGATGTCGGCACCGATGCCGTTGCCCCCGCCGGTGACCAGCGCAAGCCGCCCGGCCATCAGTGGCCGCCGATCGGTTTGCCGCCGCGTGCGGCCGAGACCACTTCCTTGGACAGGATGCTGCCGAACTCATGGACACGCCACTCGGGCAGGGGCGTGCGTTCGGGCTCGGTGCGGTTCAGGTCGATCGACTTGCCGCCCTTCATCACCATGCGCAGTTTGTCGCGCCGGCCGATCACGGTGACGTCCTTGGAGGGGTCGCCGTCGATCAGCAGCAGATCGGCAAGGCGGCCGGCTTCGATCGAGCCAACCTTGTCCTTCATGCGCAGCGCCAGCGCCCCGTCCTTGGTGGCGCAGCGGATGGCCTCCAGCGGCGTGAGGCCCAGGTATTTGACGAACACCTCGAGCTCGCGGTAGTGCCAGTCGCCATACGGCGTGACCGAAAAACCGGACTCCGAGCCGGTCAGCACCGGCACGCCGGCGCGGAAGGCCTTGGCCAGCATCTCGGCGCTGTCTTCGATCTCCTTGCGGAAGATGCCTTGCAGTACCGGGCTGGCGTTGATCGCGTCGCCAAACTCCATCAGGTTGGCCTGGAAGGTCAGGGCAGGGACGATATGGACCTTGTGCTTGACCAGGGCATCGAGCGCGGAGTCGTCCATCAGCGTGGCATGGGCGATCTGGTCGAAACCGGCCTCGCAGGCGACCTTGATCGCATTCGCGCCGCGGCAGTGGCCCATCACCTGCACGCCGAGGCTGTGCGCCAGGTCGCAGATCAGGCGCAGCTCTTCCATCGTGAAGGTGACCATTTCGCCCTCGCTGCGGCGGTGCGACAGCGAGCCGGTGACATGGACCTTGATCCAGTCGCAGCCGATCTTGATCTGGCGGCGCACCTCGGCCATGATCTGGTCCTTGCCCTGCAGCAGCACGGCATAGGCCATGATGCCCTTGTCCGGCATCAGCCGACCCGCCGCGCCACCGACCGAAGTCATCAGCGCGTAGCCGCCCACCGCCATGCGCGGGCCTTCGATCACGCCATGGTTGATGGCTTCCTTCATGTCCACACCCAGGTCGAACAGGGAGTCGGGGTCGAAGATGCCGGTGCAGCCGGAGGTGAGGATCTTGCGCAGGTTGCGCACTGCGGTGATGGCGGCCATGCCGGGGCGGCGGTGGAAGAAGAGTTCGTCGTGGCCGGCCGCGTCGTCGAAGGTACTGTGTACGTGGCCGTCGATGATGCCGGGCATCAGGGTCAGCCCGCTGGCGTCCAGACGCTGCGCACCAGGTGCCGCGGTGGAGTCTGCCGCCTTGCCGACCGCCTTGATGGTGTCACCCACTACGAGGACCGAGGCCTTGCGGGGTTTGGCGCCGGTGCCATCGATGACAAGGGCGTTCTGGATCAGCAACTGGGTGGGTTCCATGGCGGTCTTTGCTCCAAAGTTGTGTCCTGCATGGAAACACGGTTTCCATGCAGGACAAATCTAACAATTTTTGGAAACTCGGTTTCCTTTTTTCGGATTCTATTGCACAATCATCCGCACGCGTCATGGGGTTTTCCCGCCACTGGGGAAATCTCCAAAGACGCACGGATCAATGGAGGCTACTGTCCGTATGCAGCCCCCACGAAGCACACAGCAGGAGAACACCTATGGCGCAGACCGAATACGTGCAGACCCAGATTCAGCAGATGGTACGCCGGGCCCTCGAACACGCGAGTGCCGGCACCACCGATTCCACGGACGAGATCTACCGGCTCCCGGTCGAGAGCTACAGCCCCAGGAGCTGGGACGACGAGATGAACGCCATCTTCCGCCGCCTGCCACTGATGCTGGCGCTGAGTTGCGAGTTGCCCGAGCCCGGTTGCTACAAGGCGATGAAGGTGCTCAACGTGCCGGTGCTCATCGTGCGTGGCGAGGACCTTCGCCTGCGTGCCTTCATCAATGCCTGCACCCACCGCGGCCGTGCCATCACGCAGACCCATGACGAAAAAGGCAAGCTCAAGGCTTTCTCCTGCCCCTACCATGCCTGGCGTTTCGGCACCGACGGACGCCTGCTCACGATTGCCGACCAGCGCAAGTTCGGCGAGATCGACAAGAGCCTGCTGGGCCTCAAGGAGCTGCATTGCGAAGAGCGCGTGGGTTTTGTGTGGGTGTGCATCACCCCGGGCCGGCGTTTCGACATCGACGAGTACCTCGGTGACATGCTGCACGAGCTGGCCGGCCTGGAGGCCGACAAGTGGTTCCTGCACGGCACGGCGCGGCTGGAGAGCGCGAACTGGAAGATCACCCACGACGGTTACCTGGAGGCCTACCACATCCCCTTCCTGCACCGCAACACCCTGTATGAGTTCTGGAACCGCGAGAGTTCCACCTCGGTATCGCTGTACGACCACTTCGGCCCCTTGCCCTGTGGCCCGCACCAGCGCATGGGCGGCAACGCCTGGGGCAACGACCCGGCGCTGATGCTCAAGATGAAGGACGTGCCGCCCTCGGAGTACACCGACAAACATTTCCACGCGGTCCGCACGCTGTTTCCCCATATCTCGATCTCGGCGGACAAACATGGCGGCATGGTCTCGCAGCTGTTCCCGGTCGCCCCCGACCGCTGCATCACGATCCAGAACCATGTGAACCCGCGCAACCCGGCCACCGAAAGCGCCGAGGACACGGAGGCCATGAAGAAGCGTATTGCGCTGTACGCCAAGATCGTCTACGACGAGGACTACATCAGCAGCCTCAGCATCCAGGAGGGCCTGAACTCGGGCGCCAACACGGAATTGCTGTTCGGTCGCAACGAGGGCGGCGCGATCAACTTCCACAAGTCGGTGGCGCATTACGTGCAGGCCTACCGCAACGAAAAGGCCGGGGACGCGGCATGAGCGCAGCGCCGGGCCGCCCCAAGCAAGATCGCACCGCAGTGCGAAGCACGGAGCTTGCCTGATGACCGTCGCCCGCCCCGTGCGCGTGGAGCAGGTCGACCTTCTGGTCGTCGGCTCTGGCGGCGGCGGCCTCACCAGCGCCGTGGTGGCGCGCAAGGCCGGCCTGAAGGTGCTTCTGATCGAGAAGGACGACCTGTTCGGCGGCACCACGGCCTATTCGGGCGGCATGATCTGGATCCCCTGCAACCAACATGCCCAGGCGGCGAACGCCAGGAGCGGCAAGGACGACTCGATCGCCCTGGCGCGCCGCTACATCCTGGATGAAGGCCGCGGCAGGGTCGACCCCGCCAAGGTCGAGGCTTACCTGGAGCAGGGGCCGGCCATGGTCGCGTACATGGAGCGCGAGACCCAGGTGCGCTTCTACTCCATGGACTACCCCGACTATGTATCCGAGAACCCGGCCTCGCGCACCCAGCGCGGGCTGTGCACCGTCAACTACAAGACCAGCGAGATGGGCGGGCAGCTGAAGTTCCTGCGCAACCAGTTGCCCCAGACGCTGTTCCTCGGGCTGGCGATCGGCTCCAGCGTCGAGATGAAGGAGTTCATGCGCGCCGGGCGTTCCATCAAGTCGATGGGCTTCGTGCTGCGCAAGCTGCTGGCCCATGCGCGCGACATGGTCGTCTATGGCCGCAGCGAGCAGATGGTGCGCGGCCGGGCCCTGGTCGGGCGCCTCCTGCGCACGGCCACCGACCTGGACATCCCGCTGTGGCGCAAGAGCCCGATGCGTTCGCTCATCCGCGAGGGTGGCCGGGTGGTCGGGGCGCTGGTGGACACCTCCGAGGGTCTGGTCGAGGTGCGTACCGCGCGCGGCGTCGTGCTGGCCTGCGGCGGGTATGGCCGCGATGCCGAACGGCGCGCCGCCACCTACCCTGCCACCGCCAATGGCGCCAACCATCCGACGCCGGTGCCCATCGCCAATACCGGCGACGGCGTGCGGGCGGCCGAGCAGATCGGTGGGCGTTTCGATGCCGGCGTGCACCAGGTCAGCCCCTGGATGCCGGTGTCGCAGATCCCGGGCGTGCAGGGTGTCGAAGGCGTCTGGCCGCACCTGGTGGACCGCATGAAGCCGGGTTTCATTGCGGTGTCGCGCAAGGGCCGGCGCTTTGCCGATGAATCCAGCTCCTACCACCACTTCATCCCCGGCATGATCCGCGCCAGCCAGGAAGAGGGCGAAGCCGAGGCTACCGCCTGGATCGTGGCCGATGCGCGCGCCGTAAAGCACTGGGGCATGGGTTTCGTGCGGCCATTCCCTATCCCCAAGGGGCGTTATCTGCGCAATGGTTATCTGCTGCGTGGCGACACGCTGGCCGAGCTGGCCGCCAGGGCCGGCATCGACGCAGTCGGGCTGCAGGCGACCGTGGAGGAATTCAACCGCAACGCGCTTGCCGGTGTCGACCCGCACTTCAACCGTGGCAACCGTACCTACGACAGCTATCAGGGCGATGAGGACATCCAGCCCAACAGCTGCCTCGCGCCGCTGGTGCAGGGCCCGTTCTATGCGGTACGCCTGCATGTGGGCGAGATCGGTACCTTTGCCGGCCTGAAGACCGATGCCCACGCCCGTGTGCTCGGCAGCGACGATGCGCCCATCCCCGGGCTGTATGCCGTGGGCAACGACCAGGTCAGCGTGTTCGGTGGTGCCTATCCGGGGCCAGGTTCGACGATCGGCCCGGCCATGACCTTCGGCTATATCGCGGCACGCCATGCAGCAGGCCAGATGCCTTCCACGGCGCCCGCCCGGCGGGTGGAGCCAGAACCTGCCCATGCGTGAGGTCTGCGTCTGGATGCCGCGCTTGAGCGCTTTCCCACCTTCAACCCCGAGGCAGCTCCCATGGCAAACACCGACACCCTGACGATGACCGTACCCCTCGAAGTGGGTATTGGATGTCGCGACCTTCCCACCATGCGCCACTTCTATGAAAAGGTGCTGGGGTTGCAGTTTGTCAGCGAGGCCCGCGTACCCCCGCAGACCGCCCAGAAGTACCGCCTGGCCAGTGGCAGCGCAACCGTGATCCGGCTGCAGACCCCGTACGGCGAGCGCATCAAGCTGATCGCGCCCGACGCGCCGGTGGCCTTGCCGGCCCAGCACCCGGTGCACGTGTGCGACCAGCCCAATGCGACCTACCTGACCTTCATCATCCGCAACATCCAGGCCGTGGCCGCGCGTGTGCTGGCGCAAGGCGGACAGACCATGTCCGGCCCAGAACCGATCGAGAGCCGGCCCGGCCTGTTCGTGGTGTTCCTGCGCGATCCCGAAGGCAATGTGGTGGAACTCGTGCAATACGACGATGTGGCCGCCTACCGGCCTGACCTGAAAGCTGCCGGATGAATGCTCCGGCAGTGACCGATCGGGATCTGCGCAAGATTCCCTACCGGCATCCGCAGCCGGCCGGCATGGGTGCCGACCTGGTCATGCCGGGCGTGCTGCAGGCCGTGCGCGACCCATCGGGGGGCGACCTACGCCTGTGGGTGCCACTCACCGATACCGTCTCCTTCCGCCCGATACAGTTCAACGTGTCGCAGGGCTTTTACGTGCATGTGATGCGCGTCACGCGTGGTGGCGTGTTGTCGCGCCACCGGCATACCGGCGCAGTGCATGCGCTGGTGCTCAAGGGCCGCTGGCACTATCTGGAGCATGACTGGGTGGCCGAGGAGGGCTCCTACGCCTTTGAGCCGCCCGGCGAGACCCACACCCTGGTGGTGCCCGATGATTGCGACGAGATGCTGACCTTCTTCATGGTCCACGGCGCGCTGGTCTACGTGGACCCGGACGGTGTGCCGACCGGCTACGATGATGTGTTCACGCGGCGCGCCATCGCAGCCGCCCATTACGAGAAGGTCGGCCTGGGCGCCGGCCATGTGCAGACGATGACCCGCTGAAACCGATTTCCAAACCCCCCAAGGAGACACACAATGGCTATCCCCAACCGCGTCGCGCCGGCCGCGAACCAGTCGCTCGAAAGCCGTCTGGCACTGGTCGAAGACCAGATCGCCATCCGCGACCTGACCGCCCGCTACAACTTCGCGATGGACAACCGGGACCTGGCATCGGCCAGCCTGCTGTTCACAGCCGATGCATCGTTCGGCTCTGCGGACGGCGCCATGCGCGCCACCGGCATCGAGGCGATCGTCAAGCAGTTCGAGGGCCGCTTCAGCGTACTGGGCGCGACCAACCATTTCGCCCATGACCATGTGATCTGGTTCGAGAGCCCCACCCGGGCCCGGGGCAACCTGTCGGTGCATGCGGAAGTCTGGCGCAAGGAAGAGCCCCAGATCACCGCGCTGCGCTACGACGACCTGTATGTCAAGGGCGCCGACGGCCTGTGGCGCTTCCAGGAGCGGCTGCTGTCCTTCTTCTACTACCTGCATGTGAAGGACTATGCCGCCGCCATGGGCCGGCTGGAGCGCAACATGGCCTCCGGCACGCCGGTGGCCGCCGATTACCCGGAGCGCCTGCCTACCTATGTGGAAATGCGGCCCGGCAAATCCAAACCCGCCAACTGAAGGAACCGCCTGACCCCGATCCACCTGCACCGACCGTTTTCCCATCGACAGTAGTTCACAACCCCAAGGAGACAGACATGAAACTGAAGTCCACCGTCCTGGCACTGCTCACCGCAGGCGCCACCCTCGCATCCGTGTCGGCCTCGGCCGCCGAGTTCACCATTGCCTCGATCAAGGCGCTGACCGGGCCGCTGGCCTTCGTCGGTGTGCCCGAGGCCAATGCCGTGAGGATGGCCATCGACGAACTGAACGCCGCTAATTACCTGGGCGCCGGCAACACCCTGAAGCTGGTGTCCAACGACGACCAGAACGACCGGGCGCAGATCACCACGCTGCTGACCCGCGCCGCCAGGGTCGACAACGCGCTGATCGTGCTCGGTGGCGCCAACAGCGTGCTGATGATCGCGATCGCACCGCTGCTCAACGACCTGCAGATCCCCATGTTCTCGACCGCGCAGACATCCGCTCCGCTGGCCACCAGCAAGTGGTACCTGAAGATCACCGCGTCGTCCGAGGTGCAGGTGGCGCCGCTCGCGAAGTACGCCGTCGACAAGGTCAAGCCGCAGCGTCTGGCTGCCATCTGGGGCCGCGACAACGATGGCCACATCAACAACATGAAGGCCTTCATGGGGCCGCTCACCGCAGCCGGCATCAAGCCGATCGCCGAGGAAACCATCCTGATCGGCGACAGTGATTTCGGTGCCCTGGCAACCAAGATCGCGGCTGCCAAACCCGACGCGATCTGGCTCGGTTCCAACGCGGCACAGGCGGCCAACCTGGTGATCCAGCTCAAGCAGGCGGGTGTGTCCCCGAACGTGACCATGTTCGGTACCGCCGGGCTGGGGGTGGACTACCTCAAGATCGGCGGCAAGGCGGTCGAGAACACCTACTTTGCGATCGACTTCAACGACCAGTCCACTGCGCCGTTGAACGTCAAGTTCCGCGAGAACTACAAGAAGCGCTTCAACACCGAGCCGGACAACTGGGCTGCCGTGGGTTACTCCGAAGCGCTGCTGGCAGCGCGCGCGATCAAGGACTCCATGCCCAACCCGACCCGCGAAAAAGTGCTCGAGGCGGTCATGAAGCTCAGGGATGCCGACGTGGTGCTCGGCGGCGGCAAGTGGACGCAGAAAGCGGACCGCATCCCCGAGTACGGCCCGGCCGTGATGGTGATCAAGAACGGCAAGCCGACGCCGGTCAACTGATCGCACGATGCGGCCTGCCGGTATGTCCGGCAGGTGCTGCCGCAGACCGGTGCCGTCCGCTCCCTGAGTGGACGGCAGCGCGGCAATGTCCAACCTGTTCCACTTGCGGCACGTCGTGCCGCTCCAACCATAGGGTCAACGCATGATTGCCCAGCAACTCGTCAACGGTCTCGTCACCGGTTCGGTGTACGCACTGTTTGCGCTCGGATTCACATTGATATTCGGTACCTTCAAGATACTGAATCTCGCGCATGCCGGCGTCTTCATGTCCGGCGCATTCATCGGTTACTTTGCCGTGCTCAACGGCCTGCCGCTGTGGCTGGCCCTGGTCCTGGCCATGATCGGGGCGGGCCTGGTGTCCTACCTGGTCGAGGTGACCGCCTTCGCCACCATCCGGGGCAGCGGGCAGATCGAGTTCGGCGCCCTGATCTCGTCCATCGGTGCCAACCTGTGCATCATGAGCGTGGCGCAGCGGCTGTCCGACACCAAGGTGCTGCGCTTCCCCTTCGGAACCTTTCCGGTGGAGTTCTACGAGTTCGGCCCGGTGCGCTTCTCGTTCCTGCAGATCATCATCCTGGTGATGGTGATGTTCCTGCTGGTGGTGATGATGCTGTACCTGTACAAGACCACCTTCGGGCGCCAGATCCGGGCGGTCAGCGGCAACGAGCGGGTGGCATCGCTGCTGGGGGTGAACCCGGCGCTGGTGTACTTCCAGACCTTCTTCATCTCGGGCGCGCTGGCCGGCGTGGCGGGCATCCTGATCGGGCTGTCGTTCAATTCGATCCACTTCTACATGGGCGAGCCCTACCTGCTCAAGGCCTTCGTGGTGGTGGTGCTGGGGGGGCTGGGCAGCGTGCACGGTGCGGTGGTCGCCGGCATGCTGCTGGGCATCTTCCAGAACCTCGCGGTGGCCTACCTGCCCACCGCCCTGACCGAGACCATCATCTACGGCCTGCTGTTCCTCGTGCTGCTGATCAAACCCAGCGGCCTCTTTGGCAGCGAAGGCGTGCAAGTAGGAGTGGCACGGCGATGATGAACCTGATCTATACCTACCAGCCGCTGTTCGACTACTTCCTGCTCGCTGTGGGTTTTGCCTACAGCCAGCAGATGGTGCTGCGTGCCGGCGTGTTCTCGATCGGCTCGGCCGGCTTCGCCTGCATCGGCGCCTATGCGGTTGGCATCCTGGTCAAGAACCAGGGCTGGAACCCGCTGCTTGCGCTGGCCGTCGGCACGGCCATCGGGTGCCTGGGCGGCCTGCTGCTGTCCATTCCGCTGGCGCGGCTGCGCGGCGTGTTCCAGGCGATCGCCACGCTGGCCTTCGTGCAGATCGTGGTTTCGTTGTGCCTGTACTTCGAGGAGGTGACCGGTGGGCCCCAGGGCTTCAACAACATCCCCAAGCTGGTGGGCACCGAACACCTGGTGCTGGCGGTGGCCGTCACGATCTACTTCATGTACGTGATCAGCCGCTCCTCGATCGGGCGTGCCTTCGACGCCCTGCGCCAGGACGAGACCGTGGGCGCCACGCTGGGCATCTCGATCCGCAAGTACCACATGATCGCCTTCATCCTGAGCGGCGCGCTGGCCGGCTTCTTCGGCGGCATGCAAAGCCTCTACACCTACAGCATCGAGCCCGAGATGTTCGGCTTCGCCTTCCTGGTGGCGGCGCTCACCTACATCATCCTGGGCGGGCGCGGTACGGTCACCGGGCCGATCATCGGCGCGGCCATCATGTCGCTGCTGCCCGAACTGGCGCGCCCGCTGGCCGACAACCGGCAGTTTTTCCAGGGCGTGCTGATGATGGTGATGGTGGCGTTCATGCCGCACGGCGTGTTCGACGGTTTCGTCCTCTACATGCGCAAGCGGCGGGCCGCCGAGCGCGATCGCAAATTCAAGGAGGGCAGCCATGCCGGCTCTGGTACTCAGTAATGTCTCCAAACGCTTCGGCGGTCTGCTGGCGGTGTCCGACGTCAACATGGAGGTGCCCCCGGGGCGCATCACCGGCCTGATCGGGCCCAACGGCGCGGGCAAGACGACGGTGGTCAACATGATCACCGGGCTGCTCAAGCTCACCACCGGCAGCGTCAAGTTGGGGGAGCGCGACATCACCACAGCCGAGGCGCATGAAGTCGCGCATGCCGGCGTGTCGCGCACCTTCCAGAACATCCGCCTGCTGCCTGAGGCCACGGTGCTCGAGAACGTGGTGATCGGTTTCCATGTGCATGTGAAGTCCTCGCTGTTCGCACAGCTGGTCGGCCTGCCTTCATCGCTGCGCGAGACCCCGCAGCTGTTCGAGCGCGGCTGGAAGCTGCTGGAGCGTTTCGGCATGGCCCGGTATGCCGACCACCCCGCAGGCGGCCTCGCCTATGGCCACCAGCGGCGGGTGGAGATGATGCGCGCCGTGGCCACCAACCCGCAGATCCTGCTGCTCGACGAACCCGTGGCCGGCATGAACGACGTGGAGGCCGCGGAGCTCGGCGAGGTCTTCAGGGAACTCGCGGCCAGCGGCATCGGATTGCTGCTGATCGAGCACAACATCCGCTTCGTCAACCAGCTCTGCCAGCAGGTCTACGTGCTGGATTCCGGCGCCATGATCGCCTCGGGCACACCCCAGGAAGTCATGCACAACCCTGCGGTCATCGCAGCCTACCTGGGTGGCAAGAAATGATGCTTGAAGTCAAGGACCTCGCTGCGGCCTATTCCGGCATCGAGGCGCTGCGGGGCGTCAGCCTGCATATCGAGGCCGGCGAGATGGTGGCGCTGATCGGTGCCAACGGTGCCGGCAAATCCACGCTGCTCAACTGCCTGTCGGGCACGGTGCGGCCCAAACGCGGCTCGATCCGCTTCGAAGGCGACGAGATCGCCGGGGTCAAGCCGCACAAGGTGGCTCGCCAGGGCCTGCTGCAGGTGCCCGAGGGCCGCCAGATCCTGGTCGAGCTGACGGTCGAGGAGAACCTGCTGCTCGGCGAGCTGGCGCGGGGCTCCCGCACGTCGAACTACGGCCTGGCGGACGTCTACAAGCTGTTCCCGATCCTGCAGGAGCGCAGGCAGCAGAAGGGCGGCACGCTGTCCGGTGGTCAGCAGCAGATGCTGGCCATCGGCCGGGCCCTGATGGGCGGGCCGCGGCTGCTGCTGCTCGACGAGCCGAGCCTGGGCCTGTCGCCATTGATCACCGATCAGGTGTTCAGTGCGCTGCGGGCCCTGAATGCAGCGGGGCTGACCATCCTCCTGGTCGAGCAGAACGCCCACCGCGCGCTGCAGGCCACCAGCCGGGCCTATCTGCTGGAACATGGCGAGATGGCCTTCCAGGGCCAGAGTGCCGACCTGATCAACGACGAGAAGGTGATCGCCCATTACCTCGGCCACCTGGCCTGAGTCCCCCGAAGCTTCCAAGGAGACACACATGCAGACGCTCACACCCAGCCAGCAGGCGCTGGTCGATGATTTCAACGCCCTGTTGGCCGGTACCTCGCCGCTGGACCGCCACGTGGTATTCGAGCGCCTGCGCGCCGAATTGCCGATGTTCCGCAGCGACCGCCTGGATGCCTGGGTGGTGTCGCGGCACCGCGATGTGAAGCAGGTCCTCAACAGCGGCGATGATTTCCAGCCGCCGCAGGCCGGCGCCGGAGCCTCCGCCTTCGGGCGCTCGTTCATGCAGATGAGCGGGCGCGAGCACAGCAAGAAGATCGGCATCGTGGCCCGCGAGATGCGCACCGCGCGCGCCATGCGCGAGCGCCTTACGGACATGGTGCAGCAGATCGCCGTGCGCCAGGCCGAAGGACTTCCGATGGGCCAGCCGATCAACCTGCGCGAGCAATACGCCACCTGGGTTCCGCTGCTGGCCATCACCGCGCTGACCGACCTCCCCGAGGCTGCGCGATTCCGCGACTGGTACCGCACCATCGTGGCGGGCGGCTCGTCGAGCATTACCAACCCGGGGGCGCGCGAGGCTGCCTTCCAGGCGCGCGAAGAGGTGCGCATGTTCCTGGAGCCGATCATCGAGCAGCGCCGGCAACAACCCGGCAAGGACCTGCTCTCGGACCTGGTGACCGCCGAATACGATGACGCGCCGATCCCGCATGAAGAGATCGTCTCCAACGTGATCTTTCTGCTGGCCGCCGGTGTGGAGACCACCGAGCGGGTGTTGACCAGCGTGCTGCGCCATGTGGCGCTCGACCCGTCGGAGTGGGCCTGGCTCAAGGCGAACTACCAGGACGCGGAGGCACTCGCGTCGTTCAGTGCCGAGGCCCTGCGCCTGTATCCGCCGGTCAGCGCCTTCGTGCGCACCGCCCTGCGGGACACGGAGCTGGCCGGCATGCCGGTGCGCGCCGGGGACAAGGTGCTGTCCATCAGCGCCTCGGGCAACTGCGACGAAGCCCATTTCGCCGACCCGATGCGTTTCGACCACAACCGGTTCATCGGCAACACCGAACGGCAGTTCGCAGTGGGTGGCGACATCCTCAGCTTTGGGGACGGCATGCACCACTGCGTGGGCTCGCGGCTGGCCAAGGTCGAGATGGCCCATGCTTTCGTGGAGTTTCTCGACCGCGTCGCGCGCATCGAGCCCGTGGGCGACCTGCCGCCTGGCGAGGGTTTCATCTTCAATTCACCGCCGACGCTGCCGGTGATCCTGCATCCGGTCTGACATCGGCGGCATTCATTCCAGCGGTACGGAACAAGGGGACATCATGGACATGCGATCCAAACGCCGGGCCGACACCGTGGTGGTGGTCGGCGCTGGCCTGTCGGGCATTGCCACCGCCATCGGCGCTGCCATGCACGGGCTGGATGTGGTGGTGCTCGAATCCACCGACATGGTGGGCGGCGCCGCGGCCTTCTCGGGCGGCCAGGTGTGGGTGGGCGACAACCATGTGGCGCGCCGTGAAGGTCTGACCGACAGCGCCGAACTGGCCGAGCAGTACGTGCGCCATATCGGCCATGCACACCCGGAGTATCTGGACGAGGCGGCCATGAAGCGCTGGCTGGCGGTCTCCCCCGTGGCGATCCGGCACTGGGAGGATGTCGGCGCGATCCGCTGGGCCGTGATCCCGGGCCTGGCCGATTACCACAACGAGGCGCCCGGTGCGCAGCCGGCGGGCCGCTACCTGACCAACGAACGCATCGACGGCAGCATCCTGGGCGAATGGCGCGCCAAGCTGCGTGTCAGCCCGTACTTTCCGGTGGGCACCACCTATGCCGAGATGTTCGAGAAGGGCCGGCGCCTGACGCAGGTCGACGACGAGGAGGCCAGCGGCGAGTCGGCCTCGGTCCAGGGCTTCGGCATGCCGGAGAACCGCGACAACGCCGCCCGGCCGGCGGCTGCCAAGTCCGACCCGCTGACCTTCGGCACCGGCGTCGTGGGCAGTTTCCTGGCCAAGGCCCTGCAGTATCCCAACATCCGCTTCCTGCTGGAGCACCCGGTCACCGAACTGCTGCGCGATGGCGATGGGCAGGTCACCGGTGTACGGGCCCAGGGCCCGGACGGAGCGGTGGTGTTCGAAGGCGCGGTGGTGCTGGCCACCAGTACCTACGACTGGGATGCCGAGCTGGTGCAGGAACTCGTAGGCCTGGGCCCGGACGATTTCGGCAGCGTGGCGCCGCGCAGCATCAAGGGCGATGGCATCCGGCTGGTGCGTGCCATCGGCGGCGCGGTGGTGCAACTGCCGGCGACCTGCATTCCCATGCTGCCGGGCTGGAAGACCACGACCGGTGTCGGGTACGCCTACGGCCCCGACTACGCCATGCCGCACGCGATCATCGTCGACAAGACCGGTCGCCGCTACTGCGACGACTCCTACTGGGTCGACATCGTCTCGCGCACGATGAACCCGCAGGACATGCACCTGCCCTTCTTCATGGTCTTCGATGAACAGCACCACCAGAAATACGGCCTGGGCGCAACGCCCCCGGGGGGCACCTATCCGGATGGCATGGTCGAGTCGGCCCCCACGCTGGAGGCGCTGGGCGCCAGGCTGGGCATCGATGGCGTACAGCTCGCGAAGACTGCCGCGCGCTTCAGCGAGCACGCGCTGCAGGGGGTGGACCCCGACTTCGGCCGCGGCACCGTGGACTACGTGCGGCGGTTTGCCGGCGATCCCCAGAACAAGCCCAATTCGGTGCTGGGCCCGGTGAACACGGCTCCGTTCTTCGGCTTCCGCCTGCGTTTCGTGGGAACCGGCATCGGTTCCAGCGGCATCCACATCGATGGCGACGGCCACGTGCTGGACACGCAGGGCCATGCGATCCCGGGCCTGTACGCGGTCGGCTCCTGTGCGGCCTACACCACGACCGGCGTCGGCTACAACAGCGGCTTCGCGCTGGGCCGGGGCATCACGCTGGCCTACCAGGTCAGCCAGGAACTCGCCGGCGCGCCGGTCATGCCCTGAGGCGCTCGCCTGCGTCCAGGGTTCTCGAATCCAGGCACCATGAGCACCACCACGCCCACCACTCCCGCCCCCGCGCTTTCGCGGATCTTCGAGCCCTTCTCCATCGGCCCGATGCAGCTGCGCAACCGCATCATGCTGCCGCCGCATGCCTCGGCCATCGGCAACCTGTTCGGCACGATCGAGGAGGCCGAGAAACATGTATGCCGCACGGCCCCTCGCAGGAACTCAGCGGCCCCCTGGTGAATCTGGTGCCGCATGCGCTGACGCGCGCGGAGATCCGCTGGTTCGTGAAGGAGTACGGCTTCTCGGCCCTGCAGGCGCAGCGGGCCGGGCTCGATGGCGTCGAGATCCACGCCAACCACGACGACATGATCGAGTGGTTCCTCTCGCCCAAGACCAACCGGCGCGGCGACGACTACGGCGGTTCCTTCGACAGGCGCATGCGTTTCCTGCGCGAGATCATTGCCGAGATCCGCGAGCAGGTCGGCGCGCATTTCGTGGTCGGCGTGCGCATGAACATGGTCGAGGGTGAACCTGGCGGCTACGACGAGGCGGGTGGCCTGGCCATCGCGCAGGCGCTGCAGGACACCGGCCAGGTGAGCTACCTGCATTTCGTGATGGGCAGCCCCTGGGGCAATCCGAGCTACATCCAGTCGCACCACTACCAGCCGGCCCAGTGGGCCGGCATGTCGCAGGCGCTGCGCCGGCACCTCACGCTGCCGATCGTGCACACCGGCCGCGTGAACAGCCCGGCCGTGGCCGAGGCGGTGATCGCATCCGGCATGGCCGACGTGGTGGGCATGGCCCGCGCGCACATCGCCGAGCGCGAAATCGTGAGCAAGGCGCGTGCCGGCCGCTCGGCCGACATCCGGCCCTGCATCGGCTGCAACGAATGCATTGCGCGCCAGTACATGGAGGCGATTCCCTTTGCCTGCACGGTGAACCCCTCGGTGGGCTACGAGATCCCGGGCCTGCCGCCGCTGCAGGGGCCGGCCCGCAAGCTGCTGGTTGTGGGCGGCGGTCCGGCCGGCATGGAGCTCGCCGCCACGGCCCGCGAGCGTGGCCACCAGGTCGAGCTGTGGGAGCGCGGAGCCGCGCTGGGCGGTCAGATGGCCCTGGCCGCGCGCATGCCCACCCAGGAAGTGTTCGGCGACTTCATCGCCCACCAGCAGCGGCGTCTGGAGGCCCTGGGTGTGACGCTGCGGCTGAACAAGGAAGCCAGCGCCGCGGACGTGATCGCGGCTGGCGCCGATGCCGTGGCCATCGCCACTGGCGCACGCGCGCGCAGGCCGGACATCCCCGGCGTGGACGGGCCGCTGGTGCATGACGCATGGCAGATCGTGCGCGGCGAGGTCACACCCGGCCACCGCGTGGCCATCATCGCGCAGGACGACCACGTGGTGCCGCTCTCGCTGGCCGACTACCTGTCCTCGCGCGGCCATGCGGTGACGCTGGTCTATTCGACCAATGCGCCGGCGGTGCTGCTGAGCCGCTATTTCCTGGGTGGCATCCTGGCGCGGCTGTCGCAGGCCGGGGTGGAGATCGTGGCGATGGAGGAGGTGGTCGGCATCGTTCTGCCGATGCTCACCACGCGCAACATCTACTCGCTGATCGAGCGCCAGCGCGGTACCTTCGACAGCGTCGCACTGGCCTGTGGCGGCCTGTCCGAGAACAGCCTGCATGCAGAGCTCGAGGGCAAGGTGCCTGCGCTGCACATCCTGGGCGACGCCTACGCGCCGCGGCGCACCGTGTTTGCCACGCGCCAGGCCTACCAGCTGGCGCGGGTGCTGTAGTCAAGGGCAGGCGTCGCAGGGCGCTGCCAGCCTACAGCGTGTACTCGACGTTGAACTCGAAAATCTCGTTGGTGCGGCAATAGGGCTCCAGCAGCCGGCCGATGGCCTTCATCTTGGCCGACTGCAGCTCGCCGTTGGCCCAGAACTCGTCGCGCACATGGGCCATCACCACCTCGCCGATCACCAGGCTGGAAACGCTGGGGTGTTCGCCGAACTCGAGGATCTTGACCAGGCGGCATTCGAAGTTGACCGGTGATTCGAGCACCATCGGAGCGCCCACGATGTCGGCCTTCACCGGCGTGAGGCCGCATTCGGTGAACTCGCTCACATGGTCGGGAAACTCGCCGCCGGACTTGTTCATGGCCTCGGCGATGCTCTCGACCACCGGGACGTTGACCACGAACTCTTTCGCGAACTCGATGTTGCGCAGGGTGTCCTTCTTTTCGCCGCCCTTGCGCCGGCGCGTGGACAGGGAAAAGGACAGCATCGGCGGCTTGACGCAGGCGATGCTTATGGAGCTCAGGGGCGCGACATTCTGGACGCCGTTCTCGCCCAGCGTGGACACCAGGGCGATGGGCCGCGGCACGACCGCGCCGGCCAGCAGGTGGTGAAGATCCCGGAAGTCCATTCCGTTCGGATTGATTTTCATGGGCGGCAAGCCTTTTCGCAGTGGGGGGAATCGCAGATTGTCGCGCAGCCTCAGCGCGCGCGTGCGGCCGCGTGGCGCCCCGCGTTCATGCCGAACACGATGGCCGGCCCCAGCGTGCCGCCCGCCCCGCCATACACCATGCCGGTCGGCCCGGCCATCACATTGCCTGCGGCGTACAGGCCGGAGATCACGTTGCCGTCGACGTCCAGCACGGCGCCGTCGCGGTTGGTGCGCGGGCCGCCCTTGGTGCCCAGTGTGCTGCTCTCCAGCTGCAACGCATAGAACGGTGCTTCGCCGATCGGGCCGATCGTCGAGCTCTTGGCCGGGTAGCGGGTGATGTCGCCATTGAAGCCGTCATAGGCCGAGTTGCCGCGGCCGAAGTCCGGGTCGTGGCCTGCGGCGGCGTGGCTGTTCCAGCGCGTGACCGTGGCCGCGAGGCCGGCCGGGTCGACACCGATCTTTGCCGCCAGCCCCGCCAGTGTGGGCGCGCTGGGCACCCACTCCGGCATGGCGCCGCCGATGGGGACGTCCAGGAAGCCGTAGTAACGCGCCATCTGGCTGTCGAAGATGATCCAGCATGGCAGGTTGCCGTAGTCGAACTGGCTCGGGTCCAGGTGGTGGAAGGCGCCCGCGATCGCGTTGTAGTTGGTGGCCTCGTTCACGAAACGCTGGCCGCGCCGGTTCACCATGATGGTGCCGGGCAGCGCGCGCTCGCGCAGGATCAGCGCCACCTTCTGTTCGCCATACTGCTTGACGCCAGGGATCTTGGCCGCCGGCATCCACCAGGCTTCGCGCATGTTGCCCAGCTGGGCACCCACCCGCATGGCCATCTTCAGGCCGTCGCCGGTGTTGGTGGGAATGCTGGCTGGGTGCTGCATCGGGCCGCGCAGGAAGTTGACGGCCAGGTCCTTGTTCCATTCGAAGCCGCCGGTGGCCAGGATCACGCCGCCGCGCGCACGGACCTCCCGCACCTGGCCGCCCTGTTCGATGCGCACTCCCACCACCGTGCCCTTGTCGGTCAGCAGCTCGGTGGCGCGCGCGCCGGTGACGGGTTCGAAACCGCGGTCCAGGCAGGCCTTGAGCAGGCCGCCGATCATGCCGCGCCCGCGGCCGTTGACCTTGTGCTTGCGCCGGCGCGCCAGTTCGGCGTCGTCGACGCGGCCGCTGCCACCGCCGCGCGGCGAATCCAGCGTGGTCAGGTAGACATCACCGGTGACCGGGTCGGAGAACTGGCCGATGCCGACGCGCGGCGCCCAGTCGCCCAGCTGGTCGAAGGCCGTGGTGGTGGGCTCGATCGAGCGTCCGCCCAGCGGTTTGCCGCCCGGGCGCTCGGCATGGTAGTCGGGGATGCGCAGCAGCTGGAAGCGCAGTGGTGTGCGCGACTCGAGGTACTCGATGACCGGCACTGAGCCATCGACCAGCGCTTCGGCCAGGTCCTCGGAAATCAGCCCATGGGACAGCGAGCGCAGGTAGAGCAGGGCGTCCTCGCGCGAGTCATGCAGCCCGGCCTTGGCCGCGAGAGGATTGCATGGCAGCCAGCACACCCCGCCCGACAACGCGGTAGTGCCGCCGATCACCGCGGCCTTCTCGAACAGGCCCACCCGGGCACCCGCATCATGGGCGGCCAGCGCGGCGACCATGCCTGCCGCGCCGGTGCCCAGCACGACGACGTCGAATTCATTGGATTGCATCGGGATCCTTCTGTCGGTTGCTTGCATTGGGGCCGGATTTGTGTCCCATACGGAAACTTGGTTTCTCGTGCGGAAATTCTAAGAGACAATGCCTGCAAGCCTCCTGCGGGTAATCCCGGGTTTTTCCGGGGACGGGGCCATAGAAAGGGCGATTGCACGATGGATGCGAAAGGCGGGTTGATGACGCGGTGGGGCTGTACCACGGCCACGTTCGGCGGGCGGCTGCCCGGCAAGCTGCGCGCGATGCAACAGGCGGGCTTCACGGCCACGGAATTGTTCCCACGGGACCTGTTCGAAGATCCGCGCGGGCCGGACTACTGCATGGACCTGGTGCGCGACAGCGGCCTCAAGATCTCGGCCTACCAGGCTTTGCGGGACTATGAGGGGATGCCCGTGGCCCACCGCGACCATGTTCTGGGGATCGCCGCGCAGATGATGGACCAGATGGCCTGGCTGGGGGCCGAGGTGCTGGTCCTGTGTGCCAACATCCAGCCCGATGCCAGCGCCGACCGGCCCCGCTGCGTGGCAGACCTTCTGCTGCTCGCCGAGCTGGCGCATTCCCGCGGCCTGCGGGTGGCCTACGAGCCGATCGGATGGGCGCGCCACCATTCCGACTACCGTTCCGCCTGGTCCCTGGTGCGCGAGGTGGACCACCCCTGCCTGGGGCTGGCACTGGACAGCCTGCATGTGGCCGCCACCGGCCTGCCGCTCGACGCCATTGCCCTCATCGACCTGGGCAAGGTCTTTCTGGTGCAACTCTGCGACTGGCCGCAAACCCGGCTGCCGCCCTTCGAGGTGGCGCGCAACTACCGCCTGTTCCCGGGTGAAGGTGTCGGCCCGGTGCAGGAATTTTTCGCGCAGTTCCAGCGCATGGGGTACTCGGGTTGGTATTCTGTCGAGATCATGAATGCGTACTACCAGCATGAAGACCCGTTGCAGGTCGCCCGCCGGGCGATGGAGACGACCTGCCGCATGGCCGGTATGGCACCCCGCATCGGATAAGCCTCCCCCACCATCCGGAACTCCCTCGCCCATGGACTTTTCCCTCCCCCCCGACATCATCGACCTGCGCGACCGCACCCGCGCCTTCATCGCCGAGCAGATCATCCCGTTCGAGCGTGACCCGCGCGTCGGCGACCACGGCCCCTCGGAGGACCTGCGCCGCGAACTCGTGGCACTGGCACGTGCCGCCGGCCTGCTCACGCCGCATGCCTCACGCGAACACGGCGGGCTGGGCCTGAGCCATGTGGCCAAGGCGGTCCTGTTCGAGGAAGCCGGCTACTCGACCCTGGGCCCCACCTCCCTCAACATCCACGCGCCCGACGAGGGCAACATCCACCTGATGGAGGCGGTGGCCACACCGGCCCAGCAGGCGCGCTGGCTGTTGCCGCAGGTGGCGGGCGAAACCCGCTCGTGTTTCTGCATGACGGAACCGCCCCCTGGTGCCGGCGCCGACCCGTCGATGCTGGCCACCACGGCGGTTCGCGATGGCGACAACTACCGCATCAATGGCACCAAGTGGCTGATCACCGGCGCCCAGGGCGCGTCCTACGCGATCGTGATGGCGCGCATGGAGGACGGCTCGGCCACCATGTTCCTGACCGACATGGACCGCCCCGGCATCGAGGTGGTGCGCCAGATGGACGCGATGGACCGCTGCTTCACCGGCGGTCACTGCGTGGTGCGTTTCACCGATCTGGTGGTACCCGCCGCGGATGTGCTGGGCGAGGTCGGCAAGGGTTTCCGGTACGCTCAGGTGCGGCTGGCGCCTGCGCGCCTGACCCATTGCATGCGCTGGCTCGGCCAGGCACGCCGCGCCCACGACATCGCTACCGCCTATGTGCGCCAGCGCCATGCCTTCGGCAAGCCGCTGGGCGAACACGAGGGCGTGGGCTTCATGCTGACCGACAACGACATGGACCTGCTCACCGCGCGGCTGCACATCTTCCACACCGCCTGGCTGCTGGACCAGGGCGAGCGCTGCAACTTCGAGTCGAGCCGCTCCAAGGTGGTGTGCTCCGAGGCCGAGTGGCGCGTGGTCGACCGCTGCGTGCAGATGCTCGGCGGCCAGGGCGTGACCGACGAGACCATCGTGATGCGCATCTTCACGGACATGCGCGCCTTCCGCATCTACGACGGCCCGAGCGAGACCCACCGCTGGAGCATGGCCCGCAAGATCCTCAGCGCTGGGCAGCCGCGGTAGTTTTTGGTTGCGTCGCCCCAGGCCTGTGGGGGCCGGGTGCGGCGCTCAAGTGGGGCGGTCGTGCGCTGAACGCGCCGACTGCGCTGCGGTGCTCGGTCTTGCGGCCCATTGCGCAACTCACTGCGCGCCCCTCGGCCGCTCCGTTCAGACAAGCGCAATGAAAGTGTTGACGAACGCGCTTCGCGCTGGCCGCAAGCCCTGGCCTTGCAGGCCGCGCCGGGCCAGTGGCCCGGCCGCTCGCCAGGCACAAACAGTCCA
>Ga0247831_1000209_pt1 | contig 130273 bp, 132 predicted proteins | sample LaCruzMarch2015__9_FD_192406 | JGI IMG/M metagenome (GOLD analysis project Ga0247831, IMG submission 192406) | Freshwater microbial communities from meromictic Lake La Cruz, Castile-La Mancha, Spain - LaCruzMarch2015_1m | ecosystem: Environmental > Aquatic > Freshwater > Lake | place: Spain... | reverse complement strand
CGACGGTCAGAACCGCTTGCCGGAAATCATCGAAGGGGTTGAATTCCGCGACGGCATCAAGCACGAAATCAAAGCCGCCTGATCAGACCGTCACCAACTTTTGGGCATAGCTCATTGGTTTTCAGCATGGGTGTCTCCTGTGAATGATCGGCCCGGTGGTTCGGGTCATGTGGCCAACCTAGGCGGTTGTGCCCAGTCTGTCTGTGATCTGGTCACAAAGCGGTGTCGTTTGTCTGGATCAGTCCGGCTGGGTGGCAAGCTGTCGCAGGGCGGGCAGATCGAGGAGGGTCACGGTGCCTCGGTCGGTGCTGACCCAGCCCTGCCGCGCGAAGGCGTCGAGTTTGCGTGACACCACTTCGCGCGCCGACCCGATGCGGGCGGCAAGATCGGCATGAGTGGCCTGCACCAGATGGCCCTCTGCCAGGTCCAGAAGGGCCGCTGCCAGCCGATGTTCGATGCGGCCGAAGGCAACCCGCTCCAGCAGGCGGGTCAGGTCGGCCATCCGGGTGCCGAACGCCTGCATGACAAAGCGGCGAAAGCCGGGCTCGCCGTCGATCAGGCGAAGAAACAGCGGGCGGGGGATCAGCACCACCTCGCAGGGCGTGGTCGTGGCGGCATCGCCGGAATAGGGTTCATCGCCCAGCAGGCCCAGGGTGGTCTGGATGCAGCTTTGCCCCGGTTCGACCGCGTAAAGCAGAATTTCGCGGCCCGAGGGGCCGGTCAGCATCACCTCGATCCGGCCCGACAGCACGATGACAAAGGCTTGCGCGGGGTCTCCGGGGTGGAACAGCGGGGTTCCCGGCGGCAGGCTGCGATGTGGCAGACCGACCAGCGCCGATTGGCCGCTTGGCGAAAGGTTCAGCCGGGTGATCCAAAGGTCTGCCATGCAGGCAGGTTGCGCAATCGGCGCAAGCGTGCAAGGAAAAAGGCCGCCCGAGGGTCGTTCGCGGGGGCGGCCTGTCGTCTCAGTCCATCGGGCGGAAGTTCAGGCTGGCGCCTTCCTTGATGCCCGACGGCCAGCGGGCGGTGATCGTCTTGGTCCGGGTGTAGAAGCGGAAGCTGTCAGGCCCGTGCTGGTTCAGGTCGCCGAAGGCCGATTTCTTCCAGCCGCCAAAGGTGTGATAGGCCAAGGGCACCGGGATCGGCACGTTGATGCCGATCATGCCCACGTTCACCCGGTTGGCAAAGTCGCGCGCCGTGTCGCCGTCGCGGGTATAGATCGCGGTGCCGTTGCCGTATTCGTTGTCCATCGCCAGTTTCAGCGCATCCTCATAGCTGGCGCGGCGGACCATCGACAGCACGGGGCCGAAAATCTCTTTCCGGTAGATCTCCATCTCGGGGGTCACATGGTCGAACAGATGCGGGCCGACAAAGAAGCCATCCTCGTAGCCCTGCAGTTTGAAATCGCGCCCGTCGACCACCAGTTTCGCCCCGGCATCCACCCCCGACTGCACCAGCCGCAGGATGTTGGCCTTGGCGGCGGCGGTGACGACCGGGCCGTAATCCACATCGTTGCCAGCGGTATAAGGGCCGACCTTCAGTTTCTCGATCCGCGGGATCAGCCGCTCGATCAGGGCATCCGCCGTCGCATCACCCACAGGCACCGCGACCGAAATCGCCATGCACCGCTCCCCAGCCGCGCCATACCCCGCCCCCACCAGCGCATCCGCCGCCTGATCCAGATCGGCATCGGGCATGATGATCATATGGTTCTTGGCGCCGCCGAAACATTGCACCCGCTTGCCGTTCGAACAGCCGCGCCCGTAGATATACTCCGCGATCGGGGTGGAGCCCACAAACCCGATCCCGGCAATCACCGGGTTGTCGAGGATGGCATCGACCGCCTCCTTGTCGCCGTTGATCACCTGCAGCACGCCATCGGGCAGGCCGGCCTCCTGCATCAGCGCGGCCAGCATCATCGGCACGGAAGGATCACGTTCGGACGGTTTCAGGATGAAGGCGTTCCCGCAGGCCAGCGCCGGGCCCATCTTCCACATCGGGATCATCGCGGGGAAGTTGAAGGGCGTGATTCCTGCAGCCACGCCAAGCGGTTGGCGCATCGAATACATGTCGATGCCGGGGCCTGCGCTGTCGGTGAATTCACCCTTCAGCATCTGCGGCGCGCCGATGCAGTATTCCATCACCTCAAGGCCCCGCTGGATGTCGCCCTTGGCATCCGGCACCGTCTTGCCGTGTTCGGACGACAGGACCTGCGCCAGCTTTTCCATGTCGCGGTTCAGCAGGCGGACGAAGTCCATCATCACCCGGGCGCGGCGCTGCGGATTGGTGGCCCCCCACTTGACCTGGGCGATTGCTGCCAGATCAACGGCCGCGTCCAGGTCGGCCTTCGATGCCAGCGCCACCTGCGCCTGAACCTCGCCCGTGGCCGGGTTGAACACGTCGGCGAAGCGTCCGGACGCCCCCGCGACTTCTTTGCCATTGATCCAGTGACCGATCATTCTCATCGTTCTTCTCCCTGAGTTGCCGACACATTAGCGTCGGGCAAATCCGCGCGACAGGGGCTAGTTCCGGAAAAGAACGCGGGGGGCCCTGCGTGCGCGCCCGTCGCGGCAGATCGGCGGTTGCCCCCCTTGGGCGCAGGACAGGCGAGTGCAGGTTCAGTTGCCGACGCAGCTTGGATAGGGCGGCGCTTCCCCCGGCACGATCGGGCACAGCCGGGCGCGGGCGGCCAGCCGGTCAAGGCGCGGTGTCCAGTCGGCCAGATCATAGGCCACCGGCCCCTGCGAGGCGTCGGCCCGCGCCGCCCATTGCAGCGTGTAGATGTCCTCGGCCCCCCCCATCACCAGCACCACCATCGCCTCGGCGGGCGCGTTCACGATGGCGGGGCAGCCCATGAAGGCGGCAAACACCTCGCTGGCCCCCGGGACGGGCGGTGCGGGCAACGCCTCGGCCACGAAAAGATCGGGGCAGGCGGCGCGGTATCCGGCGGCCAGACCGTTGGCCATGCCCATGGCAGCCCCCGCCACGCCGCCCTGACCCTGCGCCGCCGAAAGCGTGACCATCTGCGTCCACGCCTCCAGGGTTTCGCCCTGCGGCACCGCCTCCAGCAGATAGGACCCGCCGTTGGTATTCTCGAAGGCCGGCGCGAACCCGTCGGGCAGCGGTGCGGCGACGATCTGCGCAAAGATCGGCGCGACCATCGTCACATCTTCGGCCATTGCCGGACCTGCAAGGCAGGCGATCAGGAAAAAACGGTTCAGTTTCATGACATTGGCCCTTTGCCCCAAGACAGTGCTTGACAGATTGTCGCACGCGGATGACGTTTGAATGACAGAGTGGGGGAGGAGCCTATGCTTGTCAGCCAGATCCTGAAATCGAAATCCGATGACGGGGTGGTGACCGTGCCCCCCGGCACGACAGTTGCCCGCGCCGCCGAGATCCTGTCATCCCGGCGCATAGGGTCGGTGATCGTGTCGCCCGACGGCAAGGCGGTAGCCGGGATCCTGTCGGAACGTGACATCGTGCGCGAACTGGGGCGGCGGGGGGCCGCCTGTATGGCCGACGCGGTGGAGGCGATCATGACCGCGCGGGTGGTGACCTGCGGGCGGCAGGATGCAACGGACCTCGTGCTGCAGCGGATGACCGACGGCCGGTTCCGCCACATGCCGGTGATGGAGGGCGATCAGATGGTCGGCCTGATCTCGATCGGGGATGTGGTCAAGGCGCGCCTGATGGAGTTGTCGGCCGAGAAGGACGCCCTGGAAGGCATGATCAAGGGGTTCTGAGGTTTCGCCCTTGCGCCGGTGCGCGCAATAATGTTGCGTGTCCGCGGACGCGGGCAATCAGGGGGTCCCCATGCGCATCGGCCTTTATCCCGGAACCTTTGATCCGGTCACTCTGGGGCACACCGACATCATCACGCGGGCGATGGCGCTGGTGGATCGGCTGGTGATCGGGGTCGCGATCAACCGGGACAAGGGGCCGCTGTTCACGCTGGAGGAACGGGTGGCCATGGTTCAGGCGGAATGCTGTGCGATCGTCGCAAAGACCGGGGGCGAGATCGTGGTGCATCCGTTCGAGAACCTGCTGATCGACTGCGCGCGCGATGTGGGGGCGGGGATCATCATTCGCGGTCTGCGGGCCGTCGCGGATTTCGAGTATGAATTTCAGATGGTTGGCATGAACAGGGCGCTGGACTCCAGCATCGAGACGGTGTTCCTGATGGCGGATGCCCGGCGTCAGGCGATCGCGTCGAAACTGGTCAAGGAGATTGCCCGGCTGGGGGGCGACGTGTCGAAATTCGTCCCGCCGCCGGTGGTGGGGGCGTTGCAGGACCGGTATTCCTGAGATCGGATTTGGAATATTCATTCCGTTATCCGGTCGGTGCGGCGGGGGTGGGCGGGATGGTCTGTGGATCAAGGGTCGATGTCGGGTAACCCGGACGCGCCGACGACCGTCGAGGCGTTTCAGCAGCGGCTGGCGGCGCTCGGCGACGGGTTGCCGCGCCGTCTGCGGCAATGCGCCGACTTCATCGCGGCCAACACCGACCGGATCGCGGTGTCGACGGTGGCCGATCTGGCGGCAGGGGCCGGGGTTCCGCCCTCGGCGGTGATGCGGTTCTGCCAGACCTTGGGCTTTGCCGGTTTTTCCGACATGCAGCGGTTGTTCCGCGACGCCTGGGCGCCGGGGCTGCCCGACTATGCAACCCGGCTGCGCAACCTGAAGGATCAGGGATCGGGCCGTCCGGCCGCGTTGTTGGCTGAATTCATCGAGGCCGGGCGGCTGTCGTTGGAATCGCTGGCGAAAAACACCGACCATCAGGCCCTGGGGCAGGCGGTGACCCTGCTGGCCGCCGCCGAGACCGTGCATGTCGTGGGGCTGCGCCGGGCGTTTCCGGTGGCGAGTTATCTGGCTTATGTGTTTGACAAGATGGCGGTTCCGGCGATGCTGCACGACGGGGTCGGCGCGCTGGATCATCGGTATGCGCTGCGGACAGGGGATGCGCTGCTGGCAATTTCCTTTGCGCCCTATTCCGAGGAAACCCTGGCACTGGCGCAGCAGGCGCAGGATCGTGGCCTGCCGGTGGTGGCGCTGACCGACCGGGGGGCCGGGCCGCTGGCGCGCAAGGCCGACGCGGTTCTGACGGTGCAGGAGGTCGATTTCGGGGCCTTCCGGTCGCTGTCGGCGACGATCGCGCTGGCGATCGCGCTGGCCGTGGCGGTCGGATCGGCGCGGGAGTGACCGGCCGCCTGCCGATACACCTCCTGTGCACCGTCTGTGCATATCCTGTGCATACAAAATCGGCCGTTGGCTGCGATTGGGACTTTCGGTGCGGCCGAAACTGGAATAAAAATTCCAAATCGTCGCAGGCCTCCCACCCAGCCGCCGCCAAAGGACCGATCCGATGAAACCGCTGGACGTCATCACCATCGGCCGATCCTCGGTCGACCTTTACGGCGTGCAGGTCGGCGGGCGGCTGGAGGACATGGGGTCGTTCAACAAATACATCGGCGGCTCGCCCACCAACATCGCCGCCGGAACCGCGCGGCTGGGGCTGCGGTCTGCCCTGATCACCCGGGTCGGCGACGAGCATATGGGCCGGTTCCTCCGCGAGGAACTGGTGCGCGAGGGCGTCGATGTGCGGGGGGTGAAGACCGACCCCGACCGGCTGACCGCGCTGGTCCTGTTGGGAATCCGGGATGACACGCAGTTTCCGCTGATCTTCTACCGCGAAAACTGTGCCGACATGGCGCTGTGCGAGGATGACATCGACGAGGCGCTGATCGCCGAGGCGCGGGCAGTGGTGGCGACAGGCACGCACCTGTCGCATCCGCGCACCGAAAGCGCGGTCCTGAAGGCCCTGGCGCTGGCCCGCAAGCATGGTGGTCGGACGGCGCTGGACATCGACTATCGGCCCAATCTGTGGGGGCTGGCCGGGCATGGGGCGGGCGAGGCGCGGTTCATCGAATCGGCGGCGGTCACGGCGAAGCTGCAGCGCATGCTGGGGCTGTTCGATCTGATCGTCGGGACGGAAGAGGAGTTCCACATCGCGGGCGGCACCACCGACACCCTCGCGGCGCTGCGGGCCGTGCGCGGTGTGTCGGCGGCGGTTCTGGTGTGCAAGCGCGGGCCGATGGGGGCGGTGGCCTTTGTGGGCGACATTCCAGACATGCTGGATCAGGGGCTGTCGGGGCCGGGCTTTCCGATCGAGGTGTTCAACGTGCTGGGGGCCGGCGACGGGTTCATGTCGGGGCTGCTGAAGGGCTGGCTGGATGGCGCGACCTGGCCGGTTGCGCTGACCTATGCCAATGCCTGCGGGGCGTTCGCGGTCAGCCGCCACGGCTGCACGCCCGCCTATCCGAGTTGGGAAGAGCTGCAGTTCTTTCTGGGGCGCGGGGTGGTGGAGCCTGCCTTGCGCAAGGATGCGGCGCTGGAGCAGATGCATTGGGCGACCAACCGGCATGGGGATTGGTCGGTGATGCGGGTGTTCGCCTTTGATCACCGCGCGCAGATGGAGGCGATGCCGGGGGCGGATGCGGGCCGGATCGGGCGGTTCAAGGAGTTGTGCTTGCAGGCCGCGTTGCAGGTGGCGGATGCGCAACCGGGCTATGGCATCCTGTGCGATGGGCGGCTGGGGCGGCGGGCGTTGCAGCGGGCTTCGGGGACGGGCTTGTGGGTCGGACGGCCGGTGGAATGGCCCGGATCGCGGCCGCTGAGGCTTGAGCCAGAGGTCGGGCCGGATTGCGGCGGGCTGACGGAATGGCCGCTGGGGCAGGTGGTCAAGGTCTTGTGCTTCTATCACCCGGATGACGATGCGGCGATGCGGGCGGACCAGGAGGCGGTGGTGCTGCGGCTGTTCCATGCGGCGCGGCGGGCGCGGCTGGAATTTCTGCTCGAGGTGATCCCGTCGAAGGTGGGGCCGGTGGATGACACCACCACGGCGCGGGTGATCGGGCGGTTCTATGACCTTGGGGTCTTTCCCGACTGGTGGAAGCTGGAGCCGTTCACCACCGAGGCCGCCTGGGCTGCCGCCTGCGGCGCGATTGCCGCCCGCGATGCGCATGTGCGCGGGGTGCTGGTGCTGGGGCTGGATGCCGATCCGCAGGCGCTGGCGGCGTCTTTCGCGCTCGCCGCGCGGCATCCGCTGGTCAAGGGGTTTGCCGTGGGGCGCACGATCTTCGGGGCGGCGGCGCGCGGATGGCTCGCGGGGGATTTGACGGATGCGGCGGCAGTGGCGATGATGGCGCAGCGCTATGGCGATCTGTGCCGGGTGTGGGATGCGGCGAGGGGGGAGCAATGACCGTTCGGTTGACCGCGTCGCAGGCGATGCTGCGCTATCTGATGGCGCAGGTGGCCGAGGATGGCCTGCCGTTCCTGACCGGCTGCTGGGGGATTTTCGGGCACGGCAATGTGGCGGGGCTGGGCGAGGCGCTGCAGGCGGTGAAGGACCGGTTTCCGACCTGGCGCGGGCAGAACGAACAGACGATGGCGCATGCGGCGATTGCCTATGCCAAGCAGTTGGGCCGCCGGCATGCGATGATGGTGACGTCGAGCATCGGGCCGGGGGCGTTGAACATGGTCACGGCGGCGGGAGTGGCGCATGTCAACCGGCTGCCGGTGCTTTTTGTGCCGGGCGATGTGTTCGCCGGCCGCCGGCCCGACCCGGTGTTGCAGCAGCTTGAGGATTTCGGCGACGGCACGATGACGGTGAACGACGCCTTCCGCCCCGTCAGCCGCTATTTCGACCGGATCCTGCGGCCCGAGCAGTTGCTGACGGCGCTGCCGCGGGCGATGCGGGTGATGACCGACCCGGCGGAGTGTGGGCCGGTGTGCCTGTCGTTCTGTCAGGATGTGCAGGCCGAGGCCTATGACTGGCCCGAGGCGTTCTTTGACCGCCGGGTGTGGCGCATCCGGCGGCCCTATCCGGACATGGCGGAGGTGCACAAGGTCGCCCAGATGATCGAAGAGGCCAAGCGCCCGGTCATCGTGGCCGGGGGCGGGGTGCATTATTCCGGTGCCTGCGAGGATCTGGCGCTGTTTGCCGAGCGGTATGGGATCCCGGTGGTGGAAACCCAGGCGGGCAAGTCGGCGCTGCCCTGGGATCATCCGTGGAACCTCGGTCCGGTGGGGGTGACGGGGGCATCCTCGGCCAACGAAGTGTGCGGGCGGGCCGATCTGGTGATCGGGGTCGGCACGCGGTTTCAGGATTTCACCACCGGGTCGTGGTCGCTGTTCAAGGCGAAGGGGCGGCGGCTGGTGTCGATCAACGTGGCGGCTTACGATGCGATGAAGCATGGGGCGGAGCCGGTCTGCGGCGATGCGTCGATCTCGCTGGCTTACCTGTCCGAGATGCTGGGCAAGGGGCGCAGGCGCGCGGCCCCTGCGGCGTTGAAGGCGGCGTGGTTTGCAGATGTGGACCCGCTGACGGCGGCCCCGGGGGAGGGCAATCAGCTTCCCTCAGACATGCAGGTGATCGGGGCGGTGCAGAGGAGTGCCGGGCCCGATACCGTGGTGATGTGTGCGGCGGGAACGATGCCGGGCGAGTTGCACAAGCTGTGGAAGGCCGGTCGCCCGATGTCCTATCACATGGAATACGGGTTTTCCTGCATGGGCTATGAAATCGCGGGCGCGATCGGCATCAAGATGGCCGAGCCGGACCGGGATGTGGTCTGCATGCTGGGCGATGGCAGTTACATGATGGCGAACAGCGAGTTGGCGACGGCCTGCATGATGGGGATCAAGATCACCGTGGTGATCACCGATAACCGGGGGTATGGCTGCATCAACCGGCTGCAGATGGCGACGGGCGGGGCGGAATTCAACAACCTTTACAAGGATGTCGGCGCCGGGGCGGTGCCGGGGATCGATTTTCGCGCCCATGCCGCGGCGATGGGGGCCCAGGCGGTGAAGGCGGGTTCGATTGCCGAACTCGAGGCGGCGCTGGCGCAAGCCAAAGGCGCTGCGGGGCCATTCGTGGTGGTGATCGACACCGACCCCTATCCGTCGACCCCGTTCGGCGGAACCTGGTGGGACGTGGCGGTGCCACAGGTTTCGGGCCGGGCCGAGGTGGCGGCGGCGCGGGCGAACTATGAGAAATCGTCGAAACAACAGCGGCTTGCCGACTGAACCTTGGGTGACACATGATCCTTTACGGCACGAACCCGATTGCCTGGTCGAATGATGACGATCAGAGCCTTGGCGCGGAGATCAGTCTGCAAACCTGTCTGGACGAATGCGCGGCCATCGGCTTTGACGGGATCGAGAAGGGCCACAAGCTGCCGACGACCATCGAGGGTCTGAAGGCGGAACTTGATCCGCGCGGGTTGAAATTCATCTCGGGCTGGCATTCGACGAACGTGCTGGTCAACGATCTGGAGACCGAAAAGGCTGCGATGCAGCCCTTTCTCGATGTGTTGAAGGGGATGGGCTGCAAGGTCATCATCGTCTGCGAGACGTCGAACGCCATCCACGGCGACGACGCGGTGCCAGTGAACGACCGCCCGCATCTGAAAGACGCCGACTGGATGGAATTCGGGGCGGCGATCGAGGCGCTGGCGGCGTTTTCGGCGGCACAGGGCATCACGCTGGTCTATCACCATCACATGGGCACCGTGGTCGAGGCGGAATGGGAGATCGACCGGCTGATGGCGGAAACCGGGCCGCACACCCATCTGCTGCTGGACACCGGGCACTGCACCTTTGGCGGCGGTGATCCGGTGCGGCTGGCCAAGCGGCACATGGCCCGGGTGCGCCACATCCACGCCAAGAACATCCGCCCCGACATGATGCGGCAGGTCCGCGAACAGGGGCTGTCGTTTCTGGAAGGCGTGCGGCGCGGCGTGTTCACCGTGCCGGGCGATGCTGAAGGAGTGGTGGATTTTGCGGGCGTGCTCGAGGTGGCGGAGGCGCATGGATACGAGGGCTGGCTGGTGATCGAGGCCGAGCAGGACCCCGAGGTGCGCACCGCGATGGAGTATCAGCCGATGGGCCTGCGCGCGCTGAAGGCGATTGCCCGGCGAGTGGGGTTGGACCGGGGCTGAGGTCGGAGTGGGGGGCCAGCCCCCCACACCCCCCGGGATATTTGGACCAGTTGGAAGGGAACGGGGATGGAGTTGTTGCGCAGGCCTGCGGGCGTTCGGGGGCGGGTGCATCACATCACGCCGGAAAGTGTCGGCTGGGGCTATGTCGGGTTCGACCTGTGGCGGATGGAGCCGGGGGACCGGGCGGCGGATGTGACGGGCGACCGGGAGGTGATTCTGGTGCTGGTCGAGGGCAGGGCGTCACTGGTGGCGGCGGGCGTCGACTGGGGGGCGATGGGTGCGCGGATGAGCCCGTTCGAGCGCGTGCCGCCGCATTGCCTTTATGTGCCGGGGGGGGCCGACTGGGCGGCGGAGGCGGTGACGGCCTGCACGCTCGCGGTTTGTTCGGCGCCTGCGAAGGGAGATCACCCGGCGGCGCGGCTGGGGCCGGAGGGGATCGCGCTGACCCCGCGCGGGGTCGGGGCCAACACGCGGTATGTCAACAACATCGCGATGGAGGGGCGGGATGTCGCGGGGTCGCTGCTGGTGACGGAAGTGTTCACGCCGGCGGGCAACTGGTCGAGCTATCCCAGCCACCGGCATGACGAGGATGACTTTCCCCAGATGACCTATCTGGAGGAGACTTACTACATGCGCCTACACCCGGGCCAAGGGTTTGCGGTGCAGCGGGTCTATACCGAGGATGGCAGTCTGGACGTGACCATGGCGGTCAGGGACCATGACGTGACGCTGGTGCCGAAGGGGCATCATCCCTGCGGCACGCCCTATGGCTACGATTTGTATTATCTTAACGTGATGGCCGGGCCGCGCCGGGCCTGGCGGTTCCAGAATGACCCGGATCACGACTGGATCGCGCGGCGCGACGCGCCTGGTCTTTAGGGGGCGGTCTTTAGGGGGCTGCGCCTAGGGGGCGGGGGTCAGCAGCGTCAGCCGCATCCCCGGTCCCAACGCCTGCAGCTCCTGTTCGACCATCCGGGCGCGCGGCAGGCTGGGCGCGATGACGGTGATCTGCCCGCGATATCCCAGTTGCTCCAGCCGTTCGACCACGGCCATGGCGTCATGGCCGACCGACAGCAGCGGCAGCAGCACCCGGTCGGGCAGGACCCGCGCCAGAAGGCCTGCATCCAGTTGGGCAAACCCCGCCTCTTCGATGATGCCTTCGCCGACAGCGGCGATCAGGCCCGGTTGCAGGTCCAGCGCCAGAGTCCGGGCGGGGCCCCTGGTTTCGGGATGGACAAACGACAGGGTCATCGGACTCGCACCCGGAAAGCGATCAGGACCAGGCAGGCATGCACCCGCCGTTGCACACTTATAGCTACACACTTATAGCGCGAAGATCAGGAAAAGCCCACACGCATCCGCTGAAAGTCAATCGGCCACGGCCGCACAACCGGGCTGGCCTGATCCGATCCGGGCGCTTACGAAGGTGCTGCATCCAACAGGACAGTGAAGCGCATGGACAAGGGCACATTGACCGCCGTTCTGGCCGGAATTCCGATGGCGGTCGTTCTGGTCGGCCCGGATGAGCGGATCACCGAGGCGAACGGCGCGGCTCGGGTGCTGCTGGGGTCCGATCCGACGGGGCGGCATCACGGGCTGGTGCTGCGGCAACCCGACCTGCTGGCCGCGATTGCCGCGGTGCTGCGCGGCGGGGGTCCCGCCACGGTGCGCCATGCCGTGCCGGGACCGTCACATGAGGTGGTGCACCGGGTCAGCGTCAGCCCGGTTCTGGGCGGGGCGCTGTGCGCCTTCGAGGACATCAGCGAGCAGGAGCAGATGGGCCAGATGCGCCGCGACTTCGTGGCCAATGTCAGCCACGAATTGCGCACGCCGCTGACCGCGCTCTTGGGGTTCATCGAGACGCTGCGGGGGCCTGCGCGCGATGACACCCTGGCGCGCGAGCGGTTTCTGGGGATCATGGCGGCGGAGGCCGAGCGGATGAACCGGCTGGTGCGCGACCTGCTGCACCTGAGCCGGGTCGAGGCGGAAGAGCGGGTGCGCCCGACCGCGCGGCAGGACATCGCCAGCCTGATCTGGCAGGCGGTGCATACCCTGCGCCCGATGGCCGATGCCGGCGGGGTCGGGATCGAGGTGAACGGGGCGGATCAGGCGGTGATGATCCCGGCGGACCCCGACCAGATGACCCAGGTGCTGACCAACCTGATCGAGAACGCGGTGAAATACGGCGGGGCGGGCAAGCATGTGTCGGTCAGTCTGACGCGCGAGGCGGGGTTGCGCGGGCCGGTGGTGCGCATCGCGGTGACCGACCGGGGCGAGGGGATCGACCCGGTGCATCTGCCGCGCCTGACCGAACGGTTCTACCGGGTCGATGGCCATCGGTCGCGCGAAAAGGGCGGCACCGGCCTTGGCTTGGCCATCGTCAAGCACATCGTCAACCGCCATCGCGGGCGGATGGTGGTGGACAGCACCCCCGGCAAGGGCAGCACCTTTGCGGTGATCCTGCCGGAAAGCTGACCGCGCGCACGCCGCAGGTCGGGGGCCGGGCACCGCAGGCCGGGGCCGCGATTTGGCGCGCGCGCTTGGATTTGGGTGGCGGGCTTCCTAAATCCGGTCGGCACCGGGTCCGGGCGGGCCGCCTTGCCAATCCTGCCCCCCGCGACTAAGACGATGCGCAACCCAATTCCCGGCCGGTGCCGGTGACCGAAAGGATGCCCGATGTTCGTTTCCCCCGCCTTTGCCCAAGCTGCCGGTGCCGGTCCCGGCGGGGCCGTGGCCTCGTTCCTGCCGCTGATCCTGATCTTTGCCATCATGTATTTCCTGCTGATCCGCCCGCAGCAGAAAAAGCTGAAGGAACACAAGGCGATGGTCGAGGCGCTGCGCCGCGGTGATCAGGTGCTGACCGCAGGCGGGATCGTCGGCAAGGTGGCCGCCGTCGGGGCTGATGGCATCATCGAGGTCGAGATTGCGGCGGGCGTCAAGGTCAAGATCATGCGCCACACGATCACCCAGGTGATGTCGAAAACCGAACCGGCGACGGCGGGCTGATCCAAGATGCTGCACACGCCCCTCTGGAAGCGGTTGATCATCTGGGGCATCTGCGCCTTTGGCCTGCTGGCGGCCGCGCCGAACCTGTTCTACGCGCGGGTCGAAGGCCATAATGACGCAGCCAAGGCGATCGCGGCGGCCGGGTTCGCAACGCCCGAGCAGGAGGCGGCGCTGGCCCGCTGGCCGAACGCCTTGCCGTCGGGGCTGGTCAATCTGGGGCTCGACCTGCGGGGCGGCGCGCATCTGCTGGCCGAGGTGCATCTGTCGGAAGTCTACAAGCAGCGGATGGATGGCTACTGGCCGCGGGTCCGCGATGCGCTGCGCGAGGTGCGCGATCAGGTGGGCGCGGTGCGCCGCGCGCCGTCGCCGTCGGACGTGCTGCGGGTGACCATCACCAACACCGACGCGATGGCGGTGGCGGTCGAGAAAATCCGCAGTCTGGCGACCCCGGTGGTCAGCCTGACCGGCGTGGGGCAGGCCGACATCGAGGTGACGGTCGAAGGGGCGGACATCGTGGTGGCGCTGTCGAACGCGGAAAGGGCTGCGACCGACAGCCGGACCCTGCAGCAAAGCCTCGAGATCATCCGTCGCCGGGTGGACGAGGTCGGCACGCGCGAACCCACGATCCAGCGGCAGGGCAGCGACCGCATCCTGATCCAGGTGCCGGGCATCGGGTCCGCCGCCGAGTTGAAGGACCTGATCGGCACTACCGCCAAGCTGACCTTCAACGCCGTGGTGCGGCGCACCACCAACGCGGGCGAAGACCCCGGTCCGCGCAACCTGCTGTTGCCGGTGATGGGCGAAGAGGGCAGCTATCTGGTGGTCGAGGAGACCCCTGTGGTGTCCGGCGAGGATCTGGTGGACAGCCAGCCGGCCTTTGACCAGAACAACCGCCCCGCCGTCGATTTCCGGTTCAACCCGTCGGGCGCGGTGCGGTTCGGCGATTACACCGCCGCCAACATCGGCAAGCCCTTCGCCATCGTGCTGGACGGCGAGGTGATTTCCGCCCCGGTGATCCAGAGCCACATCGCGGGCGGGTCGGGGATCATCACCGGATCGTTCACCGTCGAGGAATCCACCCAGTTGGCCGTGCTGCTGCGGGCCGGCGCGCTGCCTGCGGGCATGACATTCCTGGAAGAGCGCACCATCGGCCCCGAACTTGGTGCCGACAGCATTCTGGCCGGGCAACGCGCCGCGGTGGTGGGGGCCATTGCGGTCGCCGTGTTCATGGTGCTGTGTTATGGCTGGTTCGGGGTGATGGCCAACCTGGCGCTGGTGATCAACATCGTGCTGCTGTTCGCCTTCCTGTCCACCATCGGGGCCACGCTGACCCTGCCGGGGATCGCCGGGATCGTGTTGACGATGGGGATGGCGGTGGATGCCAACGTGCTGATCTACGAGCGGATTCGCGAAGAACTGCGGGCGGGCCTGGCGCCGGGCCGCGCGATCGAGATCGGCTTCGACAAGGCGTTCTCGGCGATCATGGACAGCAACGTGACGGCGATCATCACGGCCGTGATCATGTTCTGGATCGGGTCCGGGGCCGTGCGCGGCTTTGCGGTGACGCTGGGGCTGGGGATCATCACCTCGATGTTCACGGCTGTCTACGTGACCCGGCTGATCATCGAAACCTGGATGGCGCTGCGCCAGCCAAAAACCATCACCGTTTAGGGGATACATCACATGGCCTGGCGTCTGCGACTAGCCCCGGTGACCACCAACATCGACTTTTTCCGTCTGGCGCGGGTGACCTTCGGCGCGTCCGTGCTGGCGGTGCTGCTGACCTTCGTCTCGCTGGCGGTGTTCGGGCTGAACTTCGGCATCGACTTCCGGGGGGGCACCTCGATCCGCACGGAATCGACGCAGACCGTCGATGTGGGGGCGTATCGGCAGGCCCTTGCGGCGCTCGATCTGGGCGATGTGTCGATCACCGAGGTGTTCGATCCGGCGTTCCGCGCCGATCAGCATGTGGCGATGATCCGCATCCAGGCGCAGGACGGGGCCGAGGCGGTGACGCCGCAGACCATCCAGGCGATGGAGGAGGCGCTGAAGGCGATCGATCCGGCGATCACCTTTCCGTCAGTGGAATCGGTGGGGCCCAAGGTGTCGGCCGAACTGATCTGGTCGGCGCTCTTGGCGGTCGCGGCGGGGGCATTGGGCATCCTGATCTACATCTGGGCGCGGTTCGAATGGCAGTTTGCGGTCGGCACCGTGGCGGCGCTGCTGCATGACGTGATCGTGACGGTCGGCGTGTTTTCGGTGTTCCAGTTGAAATTCGATCTGACCATCGTGGCGGCCCTGCTGACCATTCTGGGCTATTCGGTGAACGACACCGTGGTGATCTTTGACCGCCTGCGGGAAAACCTGATCAAATACAAGACGATGCCGCTGCGGGATCTGCTCAACTTCACCGCGAACGAGACGTTGAGCCGCACCCTGATGACCGCCAGCACCACCCTGATCGCGCTGACCGCGCTGTTGATCTTTGGCGGCGACGTGATCCGCGGCTTCGTGTTCGCGATGCTGTTCGGCGTGGTGGTCGGGACCTATTCGACGCTGTATGTCGCCAAGAACATCGTGCTGATGCTGGGGGTCAACCGCGAGCCCAAGGACAAGCGCGACACCGGCAGCGAATTCGCCAACATCGACGCGTGACGGGGGGCTGGCGGACATGCGGTTGACCGAGATCACCTATGGGCAGGCGCTGGCGATCGAAGGCTATGGGCCGGGGTTCTTTCGTGTCGGAACCCATGTGCTGCATGGGGCCTGTCTGGTGACGCCCTGGGGGGCCGGGCCGTGGGGCGGGGTCGACGACCTGGACCCGGTGCTGGCGCTGATCGGGCGGATCGATGTGCTGTTCGTCGGGATGGGGGCCGAGATCGCCCGGGTGCCGCGCGCCTTTCGCGATCCGGTCGAGGCGGCAGGGATCGGGGTCGAGGTGATGAACTCGCCCGCCGCCTGCCGGACCTACAACGTGTTGCTGGGCGAGGGGCGTCGGATCGCGGCGGCGCTGCTGCCGGTGCCGCCTAAGGCGTAAGGTATTTCGCGGCCTCCCGGGCGGCGAAGGGTTTCAGCTTGGCTCCATGCGCGGTCAGAAACGCCGTTGCACGGGGCGCGTCGTGTTTGGACAGATCGCGCACCCACCAGGCCACCGCCTTCTGGATGAACCAGTCGCGGTCGGGGGCATAACCGGCCGCCCACCCCAGGATGCGGTCCCGCGCGGCCTGTTCGTGTGGTTTGGGGGTGTTTGACTTGGCGAACGGCAGGGTGATCACCAGCGCCGCGCGCCGGGTCCACAGGTGGGGCGAGGTCGTCCAGCCTTCGACGGTGTCCAGCCGCGACGGGTCCGCGACCAGCCGCTTCTGCCCCGCGATGCAGGCGTGATCGGCCAAGGCCCAGCCGTCGAAGTCGGGCACCCAGGACTGGATCAGCGTCCAGACCGCGTCATCGGGGCGGATGCGGGCCTGGGTCAGCAGTTTGGCCGCCGCCACCCGCGCCTCGTGGATGTCGCTGCGCCACAATCCGGCGGCCAGCGTCAGGCGGTCATCGAGCGAACAGGCCGCGCGCCAGCTATCGGCCAACTCGGCGATCACCGGCACCGCCACGCCCAGATAGCGGCGCGTGGCCTTGTGATAGGCGGCCATTTCGGCGGCCTTGACCGGGTCGGCCAGAGCGTCGAGCTGTGCCAGCGCCGCCGCGATCATCCCTCAGGCCCGGATTTCAAAACGCACCGTCCCGACCGGAATCCCGAGCCGCGACACGATTGCGTCGTTCACGATCACGCCATCGCTGCGCAGATAGATCACATCGGCAAAGCCCAACCGCGTCACCCCGGCGGGCGAGGCGAAATCCGCCGTGTAGGTCAGCCGCACCTCGCCGTTTTCCTCGACCACGGTGGCCCGGCCGACGGTATCTTCGCGCCGCCCGGTCCATTCGCCGGGGCCGCTGCGATCGAACACCCAGGTCAGCCGGTTCTTCTGGCCATCGTCATAGACGAAATCCTCGACCACGGTCAGCCGCTGCCCGCCTCGCGACAGATGCCCGTTCAGCAGCGCGGTGAACCGCCGCTCGGCCCCGGTCAGCCCGACCTTGAACAGACCCGCCCCGCGTTTGCGGCCCACAAAGGCCTGTTCCAGGGTGACCGGCCGCGTCGCCACCCGGGGCGACGATGGCACCGAGGCGCAGCCGGCCAAAGCCAGCGCGCCGATCACAAACACACGTCGATCCATGAAGTCCTCCCGATGACTGTCACAGGGACCTAGCGCAGATCATTCCACCGTCACCGATTTTGCCAGATTGCGCGGCTGATCCACGTCGGTGCCCTTGGCGATGGCGGTGTGATAGGCCAGCAGTTGCGCGGGGACGGCATACAGGATCGGGGCCAGCAGCGGCGGCACTTCCGGCATCGTCAGGGTCTTCCAGCAGCCTTGCCCGGCCTCTGCCACCCCTTGGGCATCCGAAATCAGCAGGACGCGGCCATTGCGGGCCATCACCTCTTGCATGTTCGACACGGTCTTTTCGAACAGGTGATCGCGCGGGGCCATCACGATCACCGGCACATGCGCGTCGATCAGCGCGATGGGCCCGTGTTTCAGCTCGCCGCTGGCATAGCCTTCGGCGTGGATGTAGCTCAGCTCCTTCAACTTCAGCGCGCCTTCCAGTGCCAGCGGGAACATCGACCCGCGCCCGAGGAACAGCACGTCGCGCGCATCGGCCAGATCTTCGGCAAGGCTGGCGATTTCCGGGTTGAGGGTGAGCGCGTGGTTGAACAGGCCCGGCAGGCTGCGCAGCGCGGTCAAGTGGCCCTGCAGGGCCACGTCGTCGATCCGGCCCCGATCCTGCGCCGCCTTCAGCGCCATCAGCGCCAGCACGGTCAACTGGCAGGTGAAGGCTTTGCTGGAGGCGACCGAAACCTCGATCCCGGCCAGGATCGGCAGCGCAAGGTCGCTTTCGCGCGCCATGGTCGAAGTGGCGACGTTGACCAGCGCCACAACCTGCGCGACATGCCCCTGGACATGGCGCAGCGCGGCCAGCGTATCCGCCGTCTCGCCCGACTGGCTGACGAAGATCGCGAGCGATTTCGGCGACAGAACCGGGTCGCGATAGCGGAATTCGGACGCCACATCGACATCGACCGGCAGGCCCGCGAGCTGTTCGAACCAGTATTTCGCCACCATGCAGGTGTAGAACCCGGTGCCGCAGGCCACCATCGTCAAACGGTCGCAGGATGTGAAATCAAGGGCCGCCGGGAACTGGATCGCGTGGCCGTCGGCCCCGGTGTAATGCGCGATGGCCTCGGCGATCACCACCGGCTGTTGCGCGATTTCCTTGCCCATGAAGTGCTTGTAGCCGGCCTTTTCGATCCGGGTCGCGTCGATCTGGATGCGGGTTTCGGCGCGGTTGGCCAGACGACCCGCCGCATCGTGGATCGTGGCCCCGGCGCGGGTGATCACGGCCCAATCGCCCTCCTCCAGATAGGTGATGCGGTCGGTCATCGGGGCCAGCGCGATCGCGTCCGACCCGACGAACATCTCGCCATCCCCGTGCCCGATGGCCAGAGGCGAGCCTTTGCGCGCCGCGATCAGCAGGTCCGGCTCGTTTTCGAACAGGAAACACAGCGCGAAGGCCCCGCGCAGGCGGTGCAGCGTGGCCTCGGCGGCGGCGACCGGCGTCATGCCCCGGTCCATGTGCAGCCGGGTGAGCAGCGCCACGGTTTCGGTGTCGGTGTCGGATTCGGGCGTCAGTCCTGCCTCGGCCAGTTCGGCGCGCAGATCGCGGAAGTTCTCGATGATGCCGTTGTGCACCACTGCCACCGGGCCTGATCGGTGCGGGTGGGCGTTGGTGGTGGTGGCGGCCCCGTGTGTGGCCCACCGGGTATGGCCGATGCCCGCCTTGCCCGCCAGCGGGTCATGCACCAGAAGGTCGGACAGGTTCACCAGCTTGCCGACCGCGCGGCGGCGGTCCAGCTTGCCGTGGTTGACCGTGGCGATTCCGGCGCTGTCATAGCCGCGATATTCCAGCCGCTTCAGCGCCTCGACCAGCAGTGGTGCCGCTTCGTGATCTCCGAGAACCCCGACAATTCCACACATTTTACTGTCCTTTTGTCCTTGCGGCTTTCATTTCTTTTAACTTTTCGAACATTTTTACCGCGAGGCCGGGTTTCGAGACCTGCCGCGCGCGCCCCAAAGCCAAGGCCGCCGGTGCCACATCCATCGTGATCACCGACCCCGATCCCGTCATCGCGTCGTCGCCGATCGAGACCGGGGCGACCAGCATGGTGTCGGACCCGATGAACACCCGTTTGCCGATTTCGGTGTGGTGTTTCATCACGCCATCATAGTTGCAGGTGACGGTGCCTGCGCCGATGTTGCTGAATTCGCCGACATGGGCATCGCCCAGATAGGTGAGGTGGCCGACCTTCACGCCTTCGTCCAGCACGGTATTCTTGATCTCGACGAAGTTGCCGACATGGACATCCTCGGCCAGTTCGGCCCCGGGGCGCAGGCGGGCGAACGGGCCGACGGTGGCGCCCCGGCTGACATGGCAACCCTCCAGATGGCAGAACCCCTTGATCTCGGCTCCGGATTCGATGGTGACACCGGGACCGAAGATCACGTGCGGCCCGATGACCGCATCGCGCCCGATATGGGTGTCGAGCGCGAAGAACACGGTATCCGGCGCGGTCAGGGTCACGCCGTTGTCCAGCGCCTCGGCGCGGGCGCGGGCCTGGAACGCGGCCTCGGCGGCGGCCAGTTCGGCCCGTGTGTTGATGCCAAGGGTTTCGGTTTCGTCGCAGATCACCACCCCGGCGGAAAGGCCGCGCGACCGGGCAATCTCGACGATGTCGGTCAGATAGTATTCGCCCGCCGCATTGGCGTTGCCCACCGCCGCGACCAGCGAAAACAGCACCCCTGCCTCGGCGCAGACCACGCCCGAATTGCACAGCCCGATCCCCCGCTCGGCGTCGGTGGCATCCTTGTATTCCACGATCCGGTCAAGTTGATCGCCGCTGACGATCAGGCGGCCATAGCGGGCCGGATCGCGCGGTTCGAACCCCAGCACCACCACCGCATGCCGGCTGCGCGCGGCCTGCATCGCCGCCAGCGTTTCGGCACGGATGAACGGCGTGTCGCCATAGACCACGATCGCATCGCCGTCCGCGTCCGCCAGCAGGGGGGCGGCCTGCGCCACGGCATGGGCGGTGCCAAGCTGCGGGTCCTGCACCACGACGTCGGCCGCCTCGTCGAAGGCCAGGGCGGATTTCGTCACCTGGTCCGCCCCGAACCCCGCCACCACGACGACGCGCGCCGGATCGAGGCTGCGCCCGGCGGCCATCGCGTGATGCAGCATCGGGGCCGCCCCGATCTGGTGCAGGACCTTGGGCAGGTCGGAATTCATCCGGCTGCCCATCCCCGCCGCCAGGATGATCAATGAAACCGGCATGCTGCCCCTTTCCTTCTTGCTGCGCCCGTTTTACCCCGTTCGGGCCGCACCACAAGGGTGGGACTTTCACGCAAGGTTACAGAACATGCCCGCAGATGGGGTCAGAACGGTGGTTTTCGATCTGGACGGCACGCTGGCCGACACCTCGGACGACCTGCTGGCGGCGGCGAACGCCTGCTTTCGCGACGAGGGCTTCGGCGATCTGCTGGGGCCCGCCGATGCGGGCACCGCGCTGCGCGGCGGGCGGGCGATGCTGTCGCTGGGGTGGGACAGGGTGGGGCGGGTCTATGACGAGGCCGCGCTGACGGCGGGCTATGCCCGGCTGGTAGCGGCCTATGCGCTGGACATTGCCAGCCACACCCGGATGTATCCCGGCGCCGTCCGAGCGGTGCAGGCGCTGCGCGATGCAGGCTTTGTCACCGCGATCTGCACCAACAAGCCCGAGGGGCTGGCCGAGACGCTGCTGCAGCGGCTGGAGGTGCGGCATCTGTTCGGCAGCCTGATCGGGGCCGACACGCTGCCCACCCGCAAGCCGCATCCCGCCCCCTATATCGTCGCCGTGGAGCGTGCCGGGGGGGCGGTCGCGCGGTCGATGCTGGTGGGGGACACCGACACCGACCGCCGGACCGGCGCGGCTGCGGGGGTTCCCGTGGCGCTGGTCACCTTCGGGCCGGAGGGCGACGCGGTTTCGCGGTTCGCGCCCGAGGCGTTGCTGCATCATTTCGACGATCTGCCGGGGTTGGCGGGGCGTCTGCTGGGCTGATCATCGTCGAAGGTGCTGCGGCGGTCCAATGACAAGCGCCGTCATGCGGATTGACGTGCGCCCGGGGCCGCGCCATGTATCCGGCCATGGAACGATTCACCGGCAGTTTCACACAACAGGAACCGATCCCCGAGGACGGCATCGAAGCCGCCATCGCCGTGCTGCGGCATGGCCGGTTGCACCGCTACAACACCGCCCCCGGCGAGGTGGCCGAAACCGCCCTGCTGGAAGAAGAATTCGCCGCGCTGACCGGGGCAAGATACTGTCTGGCGGTGGCGTCGGGCGGCTATGCGATGGGCTGCGCGCTGCGCGCCATCGGGGTCGGGGCGGGGGACAGGGTGCTGTCCAACGCCTTCACGCTGGCCCCGGTGCCGGGCGCGATTTCTTCGGTCGGGGCGGTGCCGGTGTTTGTCGAGGTGACGCAAGACCTGACGCTGGATTTCGGCGATCTGGCGGTCAAGGCGCGGGCGTCGGGGGCACGGGTGCTGATGCTGTGCCACATGCGCGGGCATCTTTGCGACATGGACGCGCTGATGGCGATCTGCGCCGATCTGGGGATCACGGTGATCGAGGATTGCGCGCATACGATGGGGGCGGCGTGGAAGGGGGTTCCATCGGGCCGGCACGGGCGGATCGGCTGCTATTCGATGCAGACCTACAAGCATGTCAACGCGGGCGAGGGCGGGTTTCTGATCTCGGATGACCCGCAGGTGATGGCGAGGGCGATCCTGCTGTCGGGGTCCTATATGCTCTATGCCCGGCACCGAGCCGCCCCGCCGCCCGAGGTGTTCGAGGCAATCAAGCTGGACATCCCCAACGTCTCGGGCCGGATGGACAATCTGCGGGCCGCCATCCTGCGCCCGCAACTGCGGCTGCTGGCAACCCGTGTGGCGCGGTGGGAGGCGCTGTATCGCTGTCTTGAGGCGGGGTTGACCGCCACGCCCGGCCTGCGGCTGGTGCCGCGCCCCGAGGCGGAAACCTTTGTCGGATCGTCGTTCCAGTTCCTGCTGCCCGACTGGCCCGCGCCGAAGGTCACCGCCTTCGTCGCCCGGTGCGCTGCGCGCGGGGTCGAGTTGAAATGGTTCGGCGCCGATCAGCCGGTCGCCTTCACCAGCCGCTATGACCATTGGCGCTATGCCGACCCCGTGCCCTTGCCGCAGACCGACCGGATTCTGGCGGGCCTGATCGACCTGCGCCTGCCCTTGACCTTCACCCCCGATGACACGGCGCAGATCGCGCGGATCATCCGGGCCGAGGCGCTGGCGGTGGGGCAGGCCGAAGCGGTCGAGGCCGCCGCCATGCCCTTGGCGGAGTGACGATGGAGATCCCGGGAGAGGTGCCGGGCGGTCAGGCCGGGGTCGAAAGCCTGCTGCACCGCGAATTCCCCGGACTTGTCGCCGGGCTGGACTGGGTGGCCGCCGGCATCGATCTGTGCGCCATCGCGGTGATGCTGATCGGCGTGTTGCATTTCGTGCGCGCCTTCGTGATTGCCGAAGGGTCGGGCCCGGTCCGTGGACGCGGCATCGACAGCGCGCGGATCGAACTCGGGCGCTACATCCTCGCCGGTCTCGAGGTGTTCATCGTGTCCGACATCATCCACACCGCGCTGAGCCTGCGGATGAACGACCTGATCTTTCTGGGCCTGCTGGTGCTGATCCGGTCGGCGATCAGCTATTTCCTCGAACGCGAGATTCGTGAGTTGCACGGCAAGGGCGGATGAAGCGGCCCTCTGCCGATCTGCTGGCTTACATCTGCCTGACCCTGCTGGGCCTTTATGCCGGGGCCGAAATGATCGCCCCGCATCACGGGTTGACCAAGGCCGGATGCCGCGTCGGGTTTGTCTATGACGGCGATACGGTCGAACTGTTGTGCGGCCTGCAGACGCAGACCGCGCGGCTGGTGGGGTTCGACACGCCGGAAACCCGGGAGGCAGGCTGTCCGGCAGAGGCTGCCCTGGGATTGCGCGCCAAGTTGCGGCTGGGGGATCTGGTGGCACAGGGGCAGGGGCAGGGACCGGGGCCGGGCGATGTCCTTCTCGACGATCGCGGGGTCGACAGATACGGTCGCCGTCTGGTCGCGATGCAGGTCGGCGCGCGCGATGTGGCCGAGGTGATGATCGCCGAAGGTCTGGCGGTCGCCTATTCGGGTGAGGCGCGGATCGACTGGTGCGCCCGGCTGTCCGACTAGATGGGCTGCGGGCGAGCCTCGCGCGCGCCGGACAGGCGGCCGGGCGACGATTGCCCAAGGGTTCGGCACCGGTGGACGATTGCATGCAATTTGCCGCAGCCCCCCGAACCACCTGAGGCACAGGCCGATTGTCACACGTCCTTTGGTTGACCGCGACGGGGGGGCGGGGTAAATGCTGTGGCAGACGCATCGCGCGACGCCCGGATGCCCCGTCAGGGGTTCGGGCCAGCGCGCCGCACATCAAAGGAGCCGCCCTGTGGACCTGATCCTGCGAGAGTATCTGCCCGTGATCATCCTGTTGGCGCTGGCGATCGGGCTGGGGCTCGTGCTGATCCTGGCGGCCGTGGTGCTGGCGGTGCGCAACCCGGACCCCGAAAAGGTGTCCGCCTATGAATGCGGCTTCAATGCCTTCGACGACGCGCGGATGAAATTCGACGTGCGGTTCTACCTCGTGTCGATCCTGTTCATCATCTTCGATCTGGAGGTGGCGTTCCTGTTCCCCTGGGCTGTGGCGTTCGGCGAGATCAGCATGGTCGGGTTCTGGTCGATGATGGTGTTTCTGGCCGTGCTGGCCGCCGGGTTCGCCTATGAATGGAAGAAGGGGGCCTTGGAATGGGCGTGATGACCGGAGCCAACACCGCAGGCGTCGATCTGGACGTGTCGGCGGCCCGGCTGAACGCCGATCTTCAGGACAAGGGGTTTCTGCTGACCTCGACCGAGGACATCATCAACTGGGCGCGCATCGGGTCCCTGCACTGGATGACGTTTGGCCTTGCCTGCTGCGCGGTCGAGATGATGCACACCTCGATGCCGCGCTATGATCTGGAGCGGTTCGGCACGGCGCCGCGCGCCTCCCCACGCCAGTCCGACCTGATGATCGTGGCGGGCACCCTGACCAACAAGATGGCCCCGGCGCTGCGCAAGGTCTATGACCAGATGCCGGAGCCGCGCTATGTGATCAGCATGGGGTCCTGCGCCAATGGCGGCGGGTATTATCACTACAGCTACAGCGTCGTGCGGGGCTGCGACCGGATCGTGCCGGTCGATATCTATGTGCCCGGCTGCCCCCCCACCGCCGAGGCGCTGCTGTATGGCATCCTGCAACTGCAGCGCAAGATCCGCCGCACCGGCACACTGGTAAGGTAGTCCCATGGCCGAAGCCCTGAACGAACTCGCCGCCTTCATCGAAGCCAAACAGGGCGACGCGGTGATCGCGACATCCGTGGCCGTCGGGGAGTTGTGTGTGCAGATCCAGCCGGCGCATCTGGAGGATTTCGTCGAATTCCTGCGCGATGAGGCGGCCTGCAGGTTTACCAGCCTGGTCGACATCACCGCCATCGATCACCCGGAACGCCCCGTCCGGTTCGATGTGGTCTATCATTTCCTGTCGATGTATCAAAACCAGCGCATCCGGGTGAAGATGGCCGTCGGGGAAGACGACATGGTGGCGTCGATCCACACCCTGCACCCCTCGGCCAACTGGTTCGAACGCGAGGTGTTCGACATGTTCGGCATACTGTTTTCCGGCCACCCCGACCTGCGCCGCCTGCTGACCGACTACGGGTTTCGCGGTCATCCGCTGCGCAAGGATTTCCCGACCACCGGATACACCGAAGTCCGCTATGACGAGGTGCAGAAACGCGTGGTCTACGAGCCGGTCAGTCTGGTGCAGGAATACCGTCAGTTCGATTTCATGAGCCCGTGGGAAGGTGCCCGCGCCCTGCTTCCCGGTGACCAGAAGGCGGAACCGAAGTGACGCCCGGCCTGCAGATCGGTGACCGGGCCGCGTTCCGCCTGGTGATCGGGCCGCAGCACACGGTTCCCGCGCTGTTCCCCGAAGCCGCAAAGTTTCAGGACATGCCCGGCGTCCTGGCCACGGGTTATATGGTCGGCCTGATGGAATGGGCCTGCATCGAACAGCTTGCCCCCCATTACGAGCCCGGCGAAGGCTCGCTTGGCACCCATGTCGATGTCAGCCATGTGGCCCCGACCCCGCCCGGCCTGACCGTGACGGTCGAGACGGAAGTGACCGGGATCGACGGGAAATTCGTCTGGTTTGCGGTGCGCGCGCATGACGGGCGCGATCTGATCGGCGAAGGGCGGCATCAGCGCGCCCTGGTGCGGTGGGAGAAATTCGTGCCGAAGGCGATGGCCAAGGCGCTGGTGGAAAAGGTGGGATGATGGACGGCGATATCCGGGTGAACACGTATGACGACGGCTCGCAGGACAAGCTGACCGGCGAGCAGCGGATCCGCAACTTCAACATCAACTTCGGCCCCCAACATCCTGCAGCGCATGGCGTTCTGCGGCTGGTGCTTGAGCTTGACGGCGAGATCGTCGAACGCTGCGATCCGCATATCGGGCTGTTGCACCGCGGCACCGAAAAGCTGATGGAAAGCCGCACCTACCTGCAGAACCTGCCCTATTTCGACCGGCTGGATTACGTGGCCCCGATGAATCAGGAACACGCGTGGTGTCTGGCCATCGAACGGCTGACCGGAACGGCCGTGCCGCGCCGCGCCAGCCTGATCCGGGTCTTGTATTGCGAGATCGGCCGCATTCTGAACCACCTCTTGAACACCACCACGCAGGCGATGGACGTCGGCGCGCTGACCCCGCCGCTGTGGGGGTTCGAGGAACGCGAAAAGCTGATGGTGTTCTATGAACGCGCGTCGGGGGCCCGCCTGCACTCTGCCTATTTCCGCCCCGGCGGCGTGCATCAGGATCTGACGCCGAGCCTGATCGACGATATCGAGGCCTGGTCCTGGACCTTTCCCAAGGTTCTGGCGGACCTGCACACCCTCTTGACCGATAACCGCATCTTCAAGCAGCGCAATGCCGATATCGGGGTGGTCACGGAACAGGACATCTCGGACTGGGGCTTTTCGGGCGTGATGGTGCGCGGGTCTGGCCTCGCCTGGGATCTGCGCCGCGCCCAGCCCTATGAATGCTATGACGAGATGGAGTTCAACATCCCCATCGGCAAGAACGGCGACTGTTACGACCGATATCTGTGCCGGATGGCCGAGATGGACGAGTCGCTGAAGATCATCCGCCAGTGCGTGACCAAACTGCGCGCCGAACCGGGGCCGGTGCTGGCGCGCGGCAAGATCACCCCGCCGTCTCGCGCCGACATGAAGACGTCGATGGAGGCGCTGATCCATCACTTCAAGCTCTACACCGAAGGCTTCCACGTCCCCGTCGGCGAGGTTTATGCGGCCGTCGAGGCCCCCAAGGGCGAGTTCGGCGTCTATCTGGTGGCCGACGGCACCAACAAACCCTACCGCGCCAAACTCCGCGCGCCGGGGTTCCTGCACCTGCAGGCGATGGACTACATCTGCAAGGGGCATCAGTTGGCCGATGTGTCGGCGATCATCGGGACGATGGATATCGTGTTTGGTGAGGTGGACCGGTGAAGCAGTGGACATGGGCAGTCGGAATTTTCGCAGGGATCTGCCTTTGCTCGGCTGCGGTCGCACAAACGGCTTGCCTTCTGAAGGCGCAAGACTGTGTGACCTTGCAATCCGCGAAATATGCGGAGTTGCTGAAATCGGCGCAGAACTTGCCAAAAGGGGCGAGTTTTGAACGCCAGGCCCAGGCGATGCTGACCTATAATGCCATCGAAGACACGCAAATCCAGGCAAACAAGGTCTGCCGTGGCAAGCGGAAGGTAGATTTGGCAGGCTTCAAGCAGCTTTACGTCCTTCGCAAGAATTCTGAAAAGCGTGCGCTGATGGTCAAGGGTGACGATCAGTGCACATGGATCAAGGTGAACTGATGCTCCGCCGCCTGCACAAAGACCAACCCGCCTCTTTCGCCTTCACCCCGGCCAATCTGGCGTGGGCCAAGGGGCAGATTTCCAAATACCCCGAGGGGCGGCAGGCGTCGGCCATCATCCCGCTGTTGTGGCGCGCGCAAGAGCAGGAGGGGTGGCTTAGCCGCCCGGCCATCGAACACGTCGCGGATATGCTGGGGATGGCCTATATCCGGGCGCTGGAGGTGGCGACGTTTTACTTCATGTTCCATCTGCAACCCGTCGGGACGGTGGCCCATATCCAGATCTGCGGCACCACGTCCTGCATGATCTGCGGGGCCGAGGATCTGGTGGCGGTGTGCAAGGAGTTGATCAGCCCGCGCGCCCACGCCCCGTCGGCGGATGGCAGGTTTTCCTGGGAAGAGGTCGAATGTCTGGGCGCCTGTGCCAATGCGCCGATGGCGCAGATCGGCAAGGATTACTATGAAGACCTGACAGCGGACAGGCTGCGCGACCTGATCGCTCGGTTTGCCAACGGCGAGGTGCCGGTGCCCGGTCCGCAGAACGGGCGCTATGCGGCGGAACCGCTGTCGGGGCTGACCAGCCTCAAGGACTTCGCCGCCGACCGGGCACCGCACAACGCCAGCGCGCAGCGGGCGGTCGATCTGGGAGAGACGGTCAAGCGGATCGATGGCACCGAGGTGCCGCTGCGGATGCCCTGGCTGGGCAAGGCTGCGACGTGAGTTCACCGAGACCGGACCGGAATTTCGGTCCATAGGGGAGTGCGGGGCGATGAAGACGCAGGATAACTCGAGGGGCTGGCCGGAGGGCTGGCTTGCCGCGGCGGCGGCGGCGATCTTTTCGGCGGTGATGGCGCGGGTCGTCGGGGACCTTGGCCTGTTCGCCACGCTGATGATCGCGGTTTTCGTTTTCCTGGTGTTCGGCGTGCTGCTGGCGATGTTCTGGGGGGGGCCGATCGGCGTCGCACCCGCCGCCGCGCATGGGCACGCGCCTGCCGCCCCGCCGCAGACCGCCTCGACCCGCGAGGGGACGCCGCGATCTGCGGACCCCGCGCGCGACGAGATGCCTGTTGAGGCGCAGGTCACGGCGGCTGTTCCGGCCATGGCAGCGGTTTCGCACGCGGCCGAAGAAGCCGCTCCGCCGCCGATGGCCGCGCAAGGGGAACTGCCGGAACCCGCCGCTGCCGCCCATTCCACCGCTGTCCCCGACGCCGTCGCGATGCCGGAACCCGCCGCGATGGCGACCGACGACGGCATGGCGCAGGCCGCCGTGGCTGAGGCCCCAGGGGCGCAGGCCCTGATGGCGGATGCCGCGCCGGTTGCCGAACGGCCGGACGGCGATGCCGCCGAGCAGCCGTCTGACAGCGACGACGACGAGACCGACGCAGGCGGAGGTGCCGGTGCGCCGCGCCGCACCCGCGAAGAGCGTGTCGCGGCACGGGCCGCCAAGGCCGCGCGTCAGGCTGCGAGGGCCGCCAAGTCCGAGCAGGCCGCCGCCGCGCCGCTGCCCCCGACCGATGCGGGTCCGGTCGACGAGCCGGAGCCCGCCGCCGCGCCGCTGCCCCTGACCGACGCGGTTCCGGCGGATGACCCGCAGCCCGCCGCCGCGCCGCTGCCCCTGACCGATTCGGTCCCGGCGGAAGACCCGCAGCCCGCCCTGCCTGCAGCCCCGGCCCTCGAGGGCGGACGCAAACCGCAGGCTTTGGCTCAGGCGCGGGACGGGCAGCCGGACAAGCTCCAGACCATCGAGGGCATCGGCCCGGTGATGGAAAAGCTTTGTCACGAGTTGGGCATCTTCCACTTTGACCAGATTGCCGGCTGGGGAGAGGCGGAAGTCGCCTGGATGGATGGCAACCTGAAAGGCTTCAAGGGCCGGGTCACGCGCGACAAATGGGTGCGGCAAGCCGCCCTGATCGGCGAGGTCGGGGTGGACGAATTCCTGCGCCGCGCCAAGTTGAACGAATACTAGGGGCCGGGATGATCCCCGATCCCAAGGAACGGCATCTGGCGCGGCAGGCACGGCTGGTGGCCGTGGTGATTGCGGGCACGATGCTGGCGTGGATCGGGGCGCAGGCTCTGGGCGGGCAGATGGGGTGGCCGCCACGCTATGCCCTGCTGTTCGACCTTCTCGCCTTGGCCGGGTTTTTCTGGGCCCTGGTGGTCACCTACAGGATCTGGCGGCACCGCCGGGGTTAGCAAGAGGCAGACATGCTCAAGGATCAGGACCGCATTTTCACCAACCTTTACGGCATGCATGACCGCAGCCTTGCCGGGGCGCAAAAGCGCGGCCACTGGGATGGCACGGCGGGGATCCTGGCGTTGGGGCGTGACAAGATCGTCGAAATCGTCAAGGCGAGCGGTTTGCGCGGGCGCGGCGGGGCGGGATTTCCGACCGGGTTGAAATGGTCGTTCATGCCGAAAACCAGCGACGGGCGGCCGTGCTATCTGGTGGTCAACGCCGACGAATCCGAGCCCGGCACCTGCAAGGACCGCGAGATCATGCGGCACGATCCGCACACCCTGATCGAGGGCTGCCTGATCGCCGCCTTCGCGATGGGGGCGCATGCCTGTTACATCTACATCCGGGGCGAATACGTTCGCGAACGCGAGGCGCTGCAGGCCGCACTGGACGAATGCTATGACGCGGGGCTGTTGGGGCGCAATGCTGCCGGGTCGGGCTGGGATTTCGACTGCTACCTGCACCACGGCGCGGGCGCCTATATCTGCGGCGAGGAAACTGCCCTGCTGGAAAGCCTGGAGGGCAAGAAGGGGATGCCCCGGATGAAGCCGCCCTTCCCGGCGGGCAGTGGCCTTTACGGCTGCCCGACCACCGTGAACAACGTCGAATCGATCGCTGTGGTGCCGACGATCCTGCGGCGCGGGGCGCAGTGGTTCGCCGGGTTCGGGCGGCCCAACAATGCCGGGACCAAACTGTTCGGCATCTCGGGCCACGTCAACAACCCTTGCGTCGTCGAAGAGTCGATGTCGATCCCGCTGCGCGAATTGCTGGACCGGCACTGCGGCGGGGTGCGCGGCGGCTGGAAGAACATCAAGGCGGTGATCCCCGGCGGGTCTTCGGTGCCGTTGCTGACGCAGGCGCAATGCGACGATGCGATCATGGATTTCGACTGGCTGCGCGAGCAGCGGTCGGGCCTCGGGACGGCGGCGGTGATCGTGATGGATCAGTCGACCGACGTCATCAAGGCGATCTGGCGGCTGTCGAAGTTCTACAAGCATGAAAGCTGCGGCCAGTGCACGCCCTGCCGCGAAGGCACCGGGTGGATGATGCGGTTGATGGACCGTCTGGTGCGCGGCGAGGCGGAAGTCGAGGAGATCGACATGCTGATTTCCGTGACCAAGCAGGTGGAAGGGCACACGATCTGTGCCTTGGGCGATGCGGCGGCCTGGCCCATTCAGGGGCTGGTACGCGCCTTCCGCGAAGAGATCGAGGACCGGATCAAGGCGAAGAAGACCGGGCGCATGGGGGCGATGGCGGCGGAATGAAACGAGTCATCCTTATCTTGATGGTCGTTCTGGCACAGGCTGGGGCATCGGCGGTTTCGGCGGCGCCACTGATCGAGCGGTTCTCGGTCAGGTTCGAGGTCGGCCGGAAATCCGGCATCGCGTGCAACATCACAGGCGGTTCGCTCAGCCTCAGGGCGGGCCGGTTCCTTGGGTCGCCGACACTCCAGGCGAAGGGTGACCTTGGCGGGTCGTCGATCGTCTGCACCCTGCCGGACGGGCGCAAGCTGGCCACGCAAGGGCATGTGGCTCTGTTCACGAACGGCGCAAAGCATGCCGATATCGTCCTTTTTGCGCCGCGCAAGGGGTCGGAGTGGCTTGTGCAAGGCGCGGTGCAGTTTCCCCGTGGCCCGCGCGAGGTGTTCGGGCACCTGACCTTCCAGGACGTGAAATGACCGGGCTTTCGGCATGGCTGTCCGCCGTTCCGGTGCTTGCAGGGCTTGTCGCTTGTAGTGCAAGCCCACCCCGCCCCATGCCGCTTGCGGAAAGCGGGCCGGTCGAGGTGGTCCTGAACGGCACGCTTTTCATCGCCGACCTGCAACCCGGCCCGGTTCTGTCGGTCAGCCGCGATCCGGCTCTCGGCTATGACGAGGGCAAACTGGCCAAGGACGTGGCGGTGCAGTTCTGCGGCGGCCGGACTGCGCGTCTGAACCCGCAGGCCTACGGGCACTACACGGGCGGCCAATGGGTGTTCAAAGGGGGCTGCACATGACAAGTCCCGTCCTGTCCGGCACGTGCCTGCCGATAACGGCCGCCTGTCATGGCATAGCAGCGGGGTCGCTGGCAGTGTCCGGCGCAGTGCGTCAACGGAGACTCCCCATGCAACTGCGCAACCTTTGCCTGCCTGCCCTGATCCTGTGCCTGATGTCGGCCCCGCCCGCCCTGGCGCTGGAGCCGATCAACCGCGAACCCCACATCAACGAATCGCTGGTCGCGGGCCGGGTGGGCGACATCATCCGCAACACCTGCCCGACGATTTCGGCGCGGATGGTGGTGGTCTATTCCAAGCTGAAGGAACTGGAACGCTATGCCCGCGACAAGGGCTATTCCGAAGCGGATTTCACGGCGTTCCGCAACAACGGCGCGGAAAAGAACCGCATGAAGGCACAGGCGGCCGACTATCTGCGGGCGGCCGGGGCGGTCGAGGGCGACCCGGAAAGCTATTGCAAGGTGGGCCGGGACGAGATTGCCAAGGGCACGCTGATCGGGCAGTTGCTGAGGTCGTCGGAATGATCCATCCCCCCGGACACCAGCTTGCCGAGTTGAACGTGGGGCGCCTGCTGGCCCCCACCGACGACCCGCGCGTGGCCGAATTCATGGCCGCGCTGGACCGGGTGAACGGCTTGGGCAAACGGATGCCGGGGTTTGTCTGGATGATGGAAGGTTCGGGCGCGCCGGGGACGGGCAACACCGAGGCAAAGATCGCGGGCGATCCGCAATATGTCTCGAACCTGACGGTGTGGGACGGCGTGGCGGCGCTGGAGGCCTTTGTGTGGAACACCGTGCACCGGCAGTTCTATACCCGCCGTGCCGAGTGGTTTCAGGTTCTGGGTGCCATGCATTTCGTCATGTGGTGGATACCTGCGGGGCATAAACCGACGCTTGACGAGGCTTTGGCGCGGCTTGACCATCTGCGCGAAAACGGCGACAGCGATCATGCGTTCGGCTGGGCGCATCTGACACAGGCGCAACTGTGGAAAACCCACGGCTGTGCCGAAGCGGCGGAGTAGGGCGATGGCAGAGTCGGAAGACAATATCGTGCTGCGGCTGCTGCGGGAAATCCGTGGTCAACAGGTGGATGACGGACGCAGGCTTCAGCGCGTCGAGCGTCGCAGGGACGAGTTGCACGAGGCGGTTGTGGCCGCCATGGGGATAGCCGGGCTCGCCTCGGTTGCAACCGAACAGCACGGCAAAGGCATGGATGAAATTCGCGATGAGATCGCGGCGTTGAAGCGCCGGGTTCAGGAACTGGAAGCGCGCACATGACCAACCTCAAGAAAATCAGCATCGACGGGATCGAGGTCGAGGTGGATGGCGCGATGACCATCATCCAGGCCGCCGAAGTGGCCGGGGTGGAGATTCCGCGGTTCTGCTATCACGAACGGCTGACCATCGCGGGCAACTGCCGGATGTGTCTGGTCGAGGTGCAGGGCGGCCCGCCGAAACCCGCCGCCAGTTGCGCCATGCAGGTGCGCGACCTGCGACCGGGGCCGAACGGCGAGGCGCCGGTGGTGAAAACCCGCTCGCCCATGGTCAAGAAGGCCCGTGAAGGGGTGATGGAGTTCCTGCTGATCAACCACCCGCTGGATTGCCCGATCTGCGATCAGGGCGGCGAATGCGACCTGCAGGATCAGGCGATGGCGTTCGGCGTCGATTTCAGCCGATACCGCGAACCCAAGCGCGCGTCGGAAGACCTCGACCTTGGCCCGCTGGTGGCGACCAAGATGACCCGCTGCATCTCCTGCACCCGCTGTGTGCGGTTCACCACCGAAGTCGCCGGCATCACCCAGATGGGCCAGACCGGGCGCGGTGAAGACAGCGAGATCACCAGCTATCTGAACGAAACCCTGTCCAGCAACCTGCAGGGCAACATCATCGACCTGTGCCCGGTGGGCGCGCTGACCTCGAAACCCTATGCGTTCACCGCGCGGCCCTGGGAATTGACCAAGACCGAGAGCATCGACGTGATGGATGCCCTGGGGTCGAACATCCGCATCGACACCAAGGGTCGCGAAGTGATGCGCATCCTGCCGCGCAACCATGACGGGGTGAACGAGGAGTGGATTTCCGACAAGACCCGGTTCGTGTGGGACGGGTTGCGTCGGCAGCGGCTGGACACGCCTTACATCCGCGAGAACGGGCGCCTGCGCAAGGCAGGCTGGGCCGAGGCGTTGACGGCGGCGGCGGCGGCGATGAAGGGGCGCCGGGTGGCGGCGCTGGTCGGCGATCTGGCCCCGGTCGAGGCGGTCTACAGCCTCAAGCGGCTGATGGACGCCGTGGGCGGAACGATCGAATGCCGCACCGACGGCGCGAAACTGCCGATCGGCAACCGCGCGGCCTATGTCGGCACGGCCAGTATCGAAGACATCGACAGCGCAAAGATGATCCAGTTGATCGGCACCAATCCGCGGCTGGAAAGCCCGGTGCTGAACGCCCGCATCCGGCGCGCCTGGACGAATGGCGCGCAGATCGGGCTGATCGGCGAGGCGGTCGATCTGACCTATGACTATGCCCATGTCGGCACTGACCGGGCGGCGCTGGTGGCCTTGGCGGGCCGCGAGATTTCCGAGGAAACCCGCGCCAAGCCCAGCCTGGTGATCGTGGGGCAGGGGGCGATCAACGAGGCGGATGGCGAGGCGGTTCTGGCCCATGCGATGCGGCTGGCCGAAAACAGCAACTCCAAGCTGCTGATCCTGCACACCGCCGCATCCCGTGTGGGCGCGATGGATGTGGGCGCGGTGACGGTGGGCGGGCTTGCGGCGGCCACCGAGGGGGCAGAGGTGATCTACAACCTCGGGGCGGACGAGATCGACATCTCGGCGGGCCCCGTCGTGATCTATCAGGGCAGTCACGGCGACCGGGGGGCGTCGCGCGCCGACATCATCCTGCCGGGGGCCGCCTATACCGAGGAGAACGGGCTGTTCGTCAATACCGAAGGTCGCCCGCAACGCACGATGCGCGCCGGTTTCGCGCCCGGCGAGGCGAAAGAGAACTGGGCGATCCTGCGCGCGCTGTCGGCGGACCTCGGCGCGCAACTGCCGTGGGATTCGCTGGCAGGGCTGCGGGCCGCGCTGATTGCGGCGCATCCCGTTCTGGGGCGGATCGACGAGGTGGCGGTCAATCAGGGCCCGGCACTGCCGCTGCGCGAGCCGGGGCAGGCGACGTTCCGCAACGTGATCACGGAGTATTACCTGACCAATCCGATTGCCCGCGCCTCGACCGTGATGGCCGAGTTGCAGGCGGGGGCGGCACATCGGCTGCCTGCGCCGCTGGCGGCGGAATAGATGCGGGTGCCGATGATCCTTGCCGCCCTGCTGCTTGCGCCTGCAAGCCTGTCGGCCTGCGCGGATCAGACGGTGGCGCAGGGCGACTTTGCGCCGACCTATCTGGGGATCGAGACGATTCTGCTGGACGGCGATCTGGTGAATTTCCGCGTGGCCATGCAGGGTGCGCGCAACCCTGATGATGTCGATACCTATGCGCGCTGTGCTGCAGCGCAGTATACGTTGATCCGGGGCTTCGGTTTTGCGCGCCATGTTCGCACGAATGTGGCACAATCCGGTGGAACTTGGCGCGGTGATGCGGTTTACACCATCTCGGCGGCATTGCCGGACGGCACACGGACGATCGACGCGGAAGTGACGGTGCGCGACTGCGGCGCGCAGGGAATACCGACGGTTTAAGGGGCGGGAACGATGGCGGATTTCTTGGCGACGGGTCTGGGAACGGCGGTTCTGATCGCGGCGCAATCCTTGCTGGTGATCGGCTTCGTGATGATCAGCCTGTTGTTCCTGGTCTATGGCGACCGCAAGATCTGGGCCGCCGTGCAGATGCGGCGCGGACCCAACGTGGTGGGGGCGTTCGGGCTGCTGCAGACGGTGGCCGACGCGCTGAAATACGTGGTCAAGGAGATCGTGGTGCCGGCCGGGGCGGATCGCCCGGTGTTTTTCCTCGCGCCGATGCTGTCCTTCGTGCTGGCGGTGCTGGCCTGGGCGGTGATCCCGTTTGCCGACGGCTGGGTGCTGTCGGACATCAACGTGGCGATCCTGTTCGTCTTCGCAATCTCGTCGTTGGAGGTGTACGGGGTGATCATGGGGGGCTGGGCGTCGAATTCGAAATACCCGTTCCTGGGGAGCTTGCGGTCGGCGGCGCAGATGATTTCCTACGAGGTGTCGCTGGGCCTGATCATCATCGGGATCATCATCTCGACCGGAAGCATGAACTTCGGGGCCATCGTGGCGGCACAGGACGGCTCGTTCGGGCTGTTCAACTGGTACTGGCTGCCGCACTTGCCGATGGTGGTGCTGTTCTTCATCTCGGCGCTGGCCGAAACCAACCGCCCGCCCTTCGATCTGCCCGAGGCGGAGTCGGAACTGGTGGCGGGGTTCATGGTCGAGTATTCCTCTACCCCCTACCTGCTGTTCATGGCGGGCGAATACATCGCCATCTTCCTGATGTGTGCGCTGATGAGCCTGTTGTTCTTCGGCGGCTGGCTGTCGCCGATCCCCGGCCTGCCGGATGGCGCGCTGTGGATGGTGGCCAAGATGGCGGTGTTCTTCTTCCTGTTCGCGATGGTCAAGGCCATCGTGCCGCGCTACCGCTATGACCAGTTGATGCGCATCGGCTGGAAGGTGTTCCTGCCGATGTCCCTCGCCTGGGTCGTGATCGTGGCGTTTCTGGCCAAGTTCGAGGTGTTCGGCGGGTTCTGGGCGCGGTGGGCAGTGGGGGCGTGATGGCAGAGAATGTGGACAATCTTGTGCTGGAGCAGTTGCGGCTGATCAGGGAAGAACTGGGCTCTCTGCGGTCTGATTTTTCCGAGTTCAAGGCGGAAGTCCGGAGCGAATTCAAGGAGGTTAAAAGCGAAATCCACGGCAACACCATGATGGTTTTTGGTCTGAGCACTGTGATTGGTCAGATCGACAAGCGTGTGGAGCATGTCGAAGAAACTCTGGGGATCAAGCCATGACACAAATCGACTGGACCCGTGCGACCAAGTATTTCCTGATGTTCGACTTCATCAAAGGGTTCGGCCTTGGCATGAAATACTTCTTCGCCCCCAAGGTGACCCTGAATTACCCCCATGAAAAGGGGCCCCTCAGCCCCCGCTTCCGCGGCGAACACGCGCTGCGCCGCTATCCCAACGGCGAGGAACGCTGCATCGCCTGCAAGCTGTGCGAGGCGGTCTGCCCGGCGCAGGCGATCACCATCGACGCCGAACCGCGTGAGGATGGCAGCCGCCGCACCACCCGCTATGACATCGACATGACCAAGTGCATCTACTGCGGCTTCTGTCAGGAAGCCTGCCCTGTGGATGCCATCGTCGAAGGCCCGAATTTCGAATTCAGCACCGAAACCCGCGAGGAGCTGTTCTACGACAAGGAAAAGCTGCTCGACAACGGCGCGCGGTGGGAAGCCGAGATTGCCCGCAACCTCGAACTGGATGCTCCATACAGGTGAGATCGTCATGGCTAATACAGACCGTCAGAATGAAACAACGAGCCGATGGTTTTTCGAACGTGTTTTGCCGGGGTTAGTTGGAGGTGCTCTTGTGTCTGGTGCCCTGTGGTTGTTTGGAACAATGAGTTTGTTTGCAGATCGCCTAACTGCTGCGTTGGGGCAACAGTGGCTTCCGACTGGTGCGCTATTGCTCGTGGCACCACAGGTGGATTGCCCGTCAGGAAAGTGGGAAGAACTGGGCGCAGTGCTGGTTTTTCGGGAGAATGAACGCGATGGGAATTTCGTGAAAGACTTTGGCCCACGCTCCGGTGAGGTGCATGGTTGGGCATATGCTAAGCCTAAAGCGTGCATTAAAAGATGACCGACGCCTTCGCCAAGCTTTTTGCCCAGATGATGGAGCAGGGTCAGGAGATGGCCCGCGCCTTTCAGCCCGCATTGGAAAACACGCCGATGAACGGCTTTGAAAAGCTGTTTCCGACCATGTCCAAGGAAATGCTGGAAATGTGGTTCGGCAAGACCTTCAACCGCGAGGGCCTCGACGCGAAAACCCGGCTGTTGGTGACCATCGCGGCACTGATCGTTCTGGGCGCGCAGGCCGAACCGCAGATCAAGCTGACGGTGCGCAACGCGCTGTCGGCCGGGGCGACCAAGCGCGAAATCGCGGAAGTCATCTGGCAGATGTCGATGTTCGGCGGGTTGCCCGCGATGCAGAAGGCGCTGGAACTGGCGCAGGCCGTGTTCGCCGAAGAGGAGTCGAAAGCATGACCGTCGCCGACGTCGCCTTCTACTGCTTTGCCACCGTCACCGTGACCGCGGGCCTGATGATGACGGTCAGCCGCAACCCTGTCCATTCGGTGCTGTGGCTGATCCTCGCCTTCCTGTCGTCGGCGGGGCTGTTCGTGCTGCTGGGGGCGGAATTCGTCGCGATGCTGCTGATCATCGTCTATGTCGGCGCGGTGGCGGTGCTGTTCCTGTTCGTGGTGATGATGCTCGACATCGATTTTGCAGAGATGAAGGGCGAAATGGCGCGCTACATGCCGTTGGGCCTGCTGATCGGGGTGGTGATGCTGCTGCAGATCAGCCTCGGCATCGGGGCCTGGGTCGAGGCGGACGGCAAGATGGGCCTGCGCGCCGCCGTGGCCCCGGATGCAGCACAGGTGGAAAACACCCGCGCCCTGGGCCTGCTGATCTATGACAGATACATCTACCTGTTCCAGGCGGCGGGTCTGATCCTGCTGGTGGCGATGATCGGGGCGATCGTGCTGACCCTGCGCCACCGCCGCGACATCAAGCGGCAGGACATCCTGCAGCAGATGTGGCGCGACCCGGCCAAGGCGATGGAACTGGTGGATGTGAAGCCGGGGCAGGGGTTGTGATGCGCGGCGGGTTGGCCATCGCTGCGGTTCTGGCTGTGCTGGGCCTGGGCGGGGAAGCGCGGGCTTGCTCGATCCTGCCCCCGACGGCTGCCGATTATCTGGCGAACAAACGGGTCAAGCAGAAGGCCGATTGCAGCTTTGTGAATTCCGGGCTTTACGATACCCGCAGTGGCGAGGCGGCGCGTGACCTTGGCCGCAGCCGTGTGATGCAGCGGATCACCTCCGATAACGTCGTTCTGACCGATTGCGCGGTGAAATCGATTGTCGTGGTGATGGGAAAGGCCGACCCGGCTTTGGAAACTTCTTGCGGGCCCGTGTTCGAGTTGCAACGGTTCGAAGTTCCGAACGGCCCGGTCGACTATACGTTGGGCGCGGATCTGCAGCAGTTTTCGGCGATCCTGACGCGGCAGGGGTTCGTCGTGGCAAACCCGCCCACGCTGAACGTGGGCGAACGGCCCAAGGATATCGTGGACTATTTCTGTGGCTGCAAGCTTTTCTACCCCGACAGTGCCGGTGCGCGCGACTGAAGGCCGGGCCATCGGGGCCGGATCAAGGAACAACGGGCGTCAGACCCGGAGGGATACGAGAATGGTGGGACTGGAACATGACCTGGGCGCGGCGGCGGCGCTGGTCGTCATCGGGATGTGCCTGTCCGGCACAACCCGGGGTGTCGCGGGGGTGCGTCGGCGCGGCACGTCAGGCGCGGCGCAACCCCTGACGCGGGGGCGCGGGCTGTGAGGCGGGGCCTGTGCCTTGCGGGGGCGGTTCTGGCCCTGACCGGGCTGCCCGGCTTGGCGCTGACCCCGCTGCCGCCCTGCGACGGGGTGGTCGAGGCGGGGATGATCCTGTTCCGGGTGCAGCCACTGGGTGATTACGACGCGCAGACCGGGGCCACGGTCGAGGATTACAGCAATGCCATGCGGGTCGTCGACACCGTCTATGTGAGCCGACCCGGCCCGACGCCCGCGTTGAACAAATTCTCGGGTGCGCGCGTCACCTTCTGCCCGACCGGCGAATTCGTGGCGATCCGGGGTGCCGGCGTGGAAGCCGTGAGCAACAGCCTCGCCGCGACCGAGTTCCTGCGCGCCGATGTGCAGGCCGGGCGGCGCGTCAGCTTTGCCGATATCAAGCGGGCGGCGAGGGCGGTTTACGGCGATGTCATCGTCTTGCGCGAAACCGAACAGACCTGTGCCTGTGCGACGTTCTTTCCCGACCTGAAGCCGGGCGGAATGACGCGGTTCGAGGACCGGACGGATGTGGAACGATGAAAAGGGCGTGCGGGCATGATCGGACTTGAACACTATCTTTCCGTGGCGGCGGCGCTGTTCGTCATCGGGATCTTCGGCATTTTCCTGAACCGCAAGAACGTCATCGTCATCCTGATGTCGATCGAGCTGATGTTGCTGGCCGTCAACATCAACCTCGTCGCGTTCTCGTCGTTTTCGGGCGATCTGGTGGGGCAGGTGTTCACCATGTTCGTACTGACCGTCGCCGCCGCCGAGGCCGCCATCGGGCTTGCGATCCTTGTGGTGTTCTTCCGCACCCGCGGGACCATCGACGTCGAAGACGTCAACGTGATGAAGGGCTGAGGGCATGGCAACGATCATCCTGTTTGCACCGCTTCTGGGCGCGATCCTCTGCGGGTTCTTCTGGACCGTGATCGGCGAGAAGGCCGGGCAGATCATCGCCACGGGCCTCGTGTTTCTCGCCGCCTTCCTGTCCTGGATCATCTTTCTGAGCGACATCCCGGAAACCGGGCATGTCACGATCCTGCGCTGGATCGAAAGCGGATCCTTGTCCACCGAATGGGGCATCCGGCTGGACCGGCTGACCGCGATCATGCTGGTGGTGGTCAACACGGTGTCGGCGCTGGTCCACCTTTATTCCTTCGGCTACATGGCGCATGACGACAACTGGGGCGAGAGCGAGGCCTATCGCGCGCGGTTCTTTGCCTACCTGTCGTTCTTCACCTTCACCATGCTGGCGCTCGTCACCTCCGACAATCTGGTGCAGATGTTCTTCGGCTGGGAAGGGGTGGGGGTCGCCTCCTATCTGCTGATCGGGTTCTATTACAAGAAACCGACCGCCAACGCCGCCGCGATCAAGGCGTTCGTGGTCAACCGGGTCGGCGATTTCGGCTATGCGCTTGGCATCTTCGGGCTGTTCTACCTGACCGACAGCGTGAATTTCGACGATGTGTTCGCCGCCGCCCCCGCGCTGGCCACCACCGAGATCCGGTTCCTGTGGATGGACCTGAACGCGGCCAACCTGATCGGGGTGCTGCTGTTCATAGGGGCCATGGGCAAATCGGCGCAACTGTTCCTGCACACCTGGCTGCCGGATGCGATGGAGGGACCGACGCCGGTTTCCGCCCTGATCCATGCCGCGACGATGGTGACGGCGGGGGTGTTCCTCGTCTGCCGGATGTCGCCCCTGTATGAATACGCCCCCGATGCCAAGACGATGATCGTGGTGGTGGGGGCGACTACCGCGTTCTTTGCGGCGACCGTCGGTCTGGTGCAGAACGACATCAAGCGGGTGATCGCCTATTCGACCTGCAGCCAACTGGGCTACATGTTCGTGGCCGCCGGGTGCGGGGTCTATTCGGTGGCGATGTTCCACCTGTTCACTCATGCCTTCTTCAAGGCCATGCTGTTTCTTGGGGCGGGGTCGGTGATCCACGCGATGCATCATGAGCAGGACCTGCGGAACTATGGCGGGTTGCGGCACAAGATCCCGCTGACCTTCTATGCGATGCTGATCGGCACGCTGGCGATCACCGGGGTCGGCATCCCGTTGACCCACATCGGGTTTGCCGGGTTCCTGTCGAAGGACGCCGTCATCGAGTCCGCCTGGGTCGGCAGCCAGTATGCCTTCTGGCTGCTGGTGGTTGCGGCGCTGATGACCAGTTTCTATTCGTGGCGGCTGATGTTCCTGACCTTCTGGGGCAAGCCGCGCGGCGATCACCATACGCATGACCATGCCCACGAAAGCCCGCTGACCATGCTGATCCCCTTGGGGGTGCTGGCCCTTGGCGCGGTGTTTTCGGGGATGATCTGGTACAACGTTTTCTTCGGCGAGGAAGACCGGATGCGTGCCTGGTTCGGGATGGAACCTGCAGCGCATCATGCGGCGGCCACCACCGGGGATCACACAGCACCCGAAGCGACCGCTACGACAGAGGTCCACACGGAAACCGCTGCTGTCGAACCGCACAGCGCGGCTCCGAAGGGCGGCCTCTTCATCGGCCCCGACAACCATGTGATCCACGACGCGCACGAAGCACCGGCCTGGGTCAAGGTCGCGCCCTTCGTGGCGATGCTGCTGGGGCTGGGCCTCGCGTGGCTCTTCTACATCCGCCGCCCCGATCTGCCGGGCAAACTCGCCGAACAGCAAAAGCCGCTGTATCTGTTCCTGCTGAACAAGTGGTATTTCGACGAAATCTACGCCTTCCTGATCGTCGGCCCGGCGCAGTGGCTTGGCCGCACCCTGTGGAAACGCGGAGACGGCGACATCATCGACGGCGGGATCAACGGCATCGCCCTCGGGATCATCCCGTTCTTCACCCGGCTGGCAGGGCGGGCGCAGTCGGGGTATCTGTTCCATTATGCCTTTGCGATGGTGCTGGGGATTGCGGCGCTGATCACCATGATGACGCTGTTCGGGGGCGCGCAGTAAATGGATAACCTGCTGTCCCTGATCACCTTCCTGCCCGCCATCGCGGCGCTGATCCTGGCGCTGTTCGCCCGGGGCGAGGATGCCGCCGCACAGCGCAACGCCAAATGGGTCGCGCTGACCGCCACAAGCGCGAGTTTCCTGATCTCGCTCGGCCTGCTGGCCGGGTTTGACCCCGCCAACCCCGGGTTCCAGTTCGTCGAAGAGGCCGACTGGATCATCGGCCTGAAATACCGGATGGGCGTCGACGGGATTTCCATCCTGTTCGTGATGCTGACCACCTTCCTGATGCCGATCACCATTCTGGCGTGCTGGAGCGTGGAAACCCGCGTCAAGGACTACATGATCGCCTTCCTGCTGCTGGAGACGCTGATGCTCGGCGTGTTCTGCGCGCTGGATCTCGTGCTGTTCTACCTGTTCTTCGAGGCGGGCCTGATCCCGATGTTCCTGATCATCGGCATCTGGGGCGGCAAGGACCGGATCTATGCCTCGTTCAAGTTCTTCCTCTACACCTTCCTCGGGTCCGTTCTGATGCTGGTTGCGATGATGGCGATGTATCAGACGGCCGGCACCACTTGCATCGGCGGCTGCGAGGTCAGCCTGCTGACCACCGATTTCCCGCATGACCCCTTGCGGATCGCCGGGTTCACCGTCACCGGCGGGATGCAGACCCTGCTGTGGCTGGCGTTCTTTGCCAGCTTTGCGGTCAAGATGCCGATGTGGCCGGTCCACACCTGGCTGCCCGACGCCCACGTGCAGGCCCCCACCGCCGGGTCGGTGGTTCTGGCCGCGATCCTGCTGAAGATGGGCGGCTACGGGTTCTTGCGGTTCAGCCTGCCGATGTTCCCGGTGGCTTCCGACCTGCTGGCGCCCCTGGTGTTCTGGATGTCGGCCATCGCCATCGTCTACACCAGCCTGGTGGCGCTGGCGCAGTCCGACATGAAGAAGCTGATCGCCTATTCGTCCGTCGCCCACATGGGCTATGTGACCATGGGCATCTTCACCGCCAACCAGCAGGGCATCGACGGCGCGATCTTCCAGATGCTGTCACACGGCTTCATCTCGGGGGCGCTGTTCCTGTGCGTCGGCGTGATCTACGACCGGATGCACACGCGCGAGATCGACGCCTACGGCGGCCTCGTCACCCGGATGCCGGTCTATGCGCTGGTGTTCATGTTCTTCACGATGGCCAATGTCGGGCTGCCGGGCACATCCGGCTTCGTGGGGGAATTCCTGACCCTGATGGGCATCTTCCAGGTCAACACCTGGGTGGCCGTGGTCGCCACATCTGGCGTGATCCTGTCGGCGGCTTATGCGCTGTGGCTCTATCGCCGGGTCGCTTTCGGCCCGCTGGTCAAGGAGGCGTTGATGAGCATCTCGGACATGGACCGGCGCGAGCGGGCGATCTTTGCCCCGCTGGTGGTGATGACCCTGTTCCTCGGCATCTATCCGGCGGCGGTGACCGACATCATCGGGCCGTCCGTCGCCGCCCTGATTTCCGACTACCGCGAGGCCGTGCCGCTGACCTCCGGCATCGCTGCCCTGCACGAATAAGGACGATCCCATGCTGTCTGCCGATATCGCCACCGTCCTGCCCGAAGTGATCCTCGCCGTTTTCGCGATGGGGGCGCTGCTGTTCGGCGTCTACACCGGCAAGGATGCCACCACCGGCACCCTGACCTGGGGCACTGCGGCGGTGTTTCTGGCGCTGGCGCTCTGGATCGGTTGGGGCGGGGCCGGGGACCGCAGCGCGTTCGGCGGCATGTTCACCGACGACAGCTTTGCCCGGTTCGCCAAGATCACCATCCTTTTGTCGGCGGCGGCGGTGCTGCTGATCAGCCAGGACTACATGGCGCGCCGTGACCTCGCGCGGTTCGAATATCCCGTGCTGGTGGCGCTGGCGGTGGTCGGCATGATGATGATGGTCTCGGCGGGCGATCTGATGGCGCTCTACATGGGGCTGGAGCTGCAAAGCCTTGCGCTTTATGTGATGGCCGCCCTTCGCCGCGATTCCGCCAAGTCGACCGAAGCCGGGCTGAAATATTTCGTGCTCGGCGCGCTGTCGTCGGGTCTTTTGCTTTATGGCGCGTCGCTGACCTATGGCTATGCCGGGACCACGCTGTTTTCCGGCATCCTGGGCACGTTGCAGGATGGCGTTCCCCTGGGCCTGCTGTTCGGCCTCGTGTTCATGCTGGCGGGCCTTGCGTTCAAGATCTCGGCGGCCCCGTTTCACATGTGGACCCCGGATGTGTATGAAGGCGCCCCGACGCCGGTCACCGCCTTTCTGGCCACCGCCCCCAAGGTCGCCGCGATGGCCCTGATCGCGCGCCTGTCGTTCGATGCGTTCGGCGGTGTGATCCGGGACTGGAGCCAGGTCCTCGCGGCGCTCGCCGTGGTGTCGATGTTCTGGGGGGCGGTCGCCGCGATCGGGCAGCGCGACATCAAGCGGCTGATGGCCTATTCCTCGATCGCCCATATGGGGTTCGCGCTGGTCGGGCTGTCGGCGGGCACCGCCGAGGGCGTGCAGGCCATGCTGATCTACATGGCGATCTACGTCACGATGAACATCGGCACCTTCGCCTTCATCCTGTCGATGGAGCGGGACGGCAAACCGGTGACCAGCATCGCCAGCCTGAACCTCTATTCACGAACCGATCCGATGAAGGCGCTGGCGATGCTGGTGCTGCTGTTCAGCCTGGCCGGGGTTCCGCCGATGCTGGGCTTCTTCGGCAAGTTCTATGTCCTGCGGGCGGCGGTCGATGCCGACATGACCTGGCTCGCGCTGGCCGGGGCGGTGGCCTCGGTGATCGGCGCGTTCTATTACTTGCGCATCGTGTTCTTCATGTATTTCGGCTCTGACGTGGATCGGCTCGACAGCCGGATGGCCCCGGCGCAGTGGCTGGCGCTGGTGGCGGTGGCGGCGGCGATGCTGATCGGGATCGTCAATCTGTTCGGCATCGAACCGGCCGCGGCGCTGGCCGCCTCATCGCTTGTCCGCTAGACCCGCCTGGCCCCCGGGCGTGGCCCGGCATGTGCTGGCAACGGTTGACAGCACCAATGCCGAGGCCGCGCGGCTTGCGCCGACCCTGACCGGCCCGGCCTGGATCCTCGCGGGCCAGCAGACCGCAGGCCGGGGCCGCCGCGCACGGGCCTGGTCGAGCTCCCCCGGCAATTTCCACGCCACCCTGGTGCTCCGCCCTGAGGGGCCGCCCGCCAAAGCCGCGCTGCACAGCTTTGCCGCCAGCCTCGCGCTGCGGGACGCGCTGGTGGCGCTGACCGGAATCGATGCGGCCTTTCGCCTGAAATGGCCGAACGACGTGCTGCTTGAGGGGCGCAAACTCGCCGGCATCCTGCTCGAAAGCGCCAGCCACGGCCCCGGTCTGACCCATCTTGCCATCGGATTCGGCGTCAATCTGATCGCGGTCCCCGATCAAAGCCTGCTCGACCCCGATGCGCTGCTCCCTGTCTGCCTGCTGCACGAAACCGGCCTGCACATCGCGCCCGAACTGCTGCTCGACCATCTGGCTCCGGCCTTTGCCCGCCGCGCCGCCCAACTCGCCGACGGGTTCGACCTGACCCGAACCGACTGGCTGACCCATGCCAGCCACCTCGGCCAACCGATCCGCGCCCGCACCGCCCAACACACCCGCCACGGCCTGTTCGAAACCGTCGATCCCACCGGCGCGCTGATCCTGCGCACCCCCGACGGCCCGATTGCCATCTCCGCCGCCGAGGTGTTCTTCTGACCTGTCCCTTTCCTCCTGGCCCAAATATCCCACGGGGGGTCCGGGGGGTGTGAAACCCCCCGGCCTTTCCGCAAACCCAGAGGCTGCCATGCTGCTTGCCATCGACTGCGGCAATACCAACACCGTCTTCGCGATCTGGAACGGCGAGGCCTTCCTCGCCACCTGGCGGATCGCCACCGATCACAAGCGCACGGCCGACGAGTATTTCGTCTGGCTGTCCACGCTGCTTGCCCTGACCAAGACCGACGCGCGGGTGACCGAGGCGATCATCTCCTCGACCGTCCCCCGCGTGGTGTTCAACCTTCGCGTGCTGTGCAACCGCTATTTCGACTGCCGCCCGCTGGTGGTGGGCAAACCGGACTGCCGCCTGCCGGTGGCGCCGCGCGTCGACCCGGGCACCACGGTCGGCCCCGACCGGCTGGTGAACACGGTGGCGGGGTTCGACCGCCACGGCGGCAACCTGATCGTCGTCGATTTCGGCACCGCCACCACCTTCGATGTGGTCGATCATGACGGGGCCTATGTCGGCGGGGTGATCGCGCCCGGCGTCAACCTCAGCCTCGAGGCGCTGCACATGGCCGCTGCCGCCCTGCCGCATGTCGACATCTCGCGGCCGCAGCGCGCCATCGGCACGAATACGGTGGCCTGCATGCAGTCGGGCGTGTATTGGGGCTATATCGGCCTTGTCGAAGGCATAACCCGCCAGATCCGGTCTGAGCGGGACGCTTCGATGAAAGTCATTGCCACGGGCGGGCTCGCCACCCTGTTTCATCAGGGATTTGACCTATTTCACGACGTCGAAGATGACCTGACCATGCATGGTCTGGTGCTGATCAACCGTTACAACAAGGAAACCTCATAAATGACGGCAAACCGTCTCATCTATCTCCCGCTCGGCGGCGCCGGGGAGATCGGCATGAACGCCTACGTCTACGGATACGGACCGAAGGGCAAGGAACGCCTGATCCTCGTCGATCTGGGCGTGGCCTTTCCCGACATGGACAGCTCTCCGGGCGTCGATCTGATCCTGCCCGACCTCAAATGGCTGGTCGACCGCGCCGACCGGCTGGAGGCGATCTTCATCACCCATGCGCATGAAGACCATATCGGGGCCCTCGCGCATCTGTGGCCTCGCCTGAAAAAGCCGGTCTATGCGCGCCGGTTCACCGCAACCATCGGGCGGCTGAAGTTCGAAGAGGCGGGTCTGTCGCCCAACACCATCCAGGTCACCGCCTCGCGCCCCGAAACGGTCGAGGCCGGGCCGTTCCGCGTGCAGTTCGTGCCGGTCAGCCATTCGATCCCGGAATCCTCGTCGCTGGTGATCGACACGCCGGCGGGCCGAATCGTGCATACCGGCGACTTCAAGCTGGATGTCAATCCGATCGTCGGCGAAGGATGGGACGATGCCCGCTTTGCCGGGATCGCGGCGGAAACCCCGGTCAAGGCGCTGGTCTGCGACAGCACCAACGTGTTTTCCCTGCATTCTGGCCGGTCGGAAAGCACCCTGAAACTGCCGCTGGCCGAAATGATCCGCGGTTCGGGCGGCATGGTGGTGGCGACCACCTTCGCCTCCAACGTCGCGCGTCTGAAGACCCTGGCCGAGGCCGGCCGGGCGGCGGACCGCACCGTCTGCCTGTTGGGCCGGGCGATGAAAAAGATGGTGACGGCGGCGCAGGAGTCGGGCGTGCTGACCGACTTTCCGCCGACCATTCCGCCGGAAATGGCCACCGAGCTGCCGCGCAAGAACCTGATGCTGATTGTCACCGGCTCGCAGGGCGAACGCAGGGCGGCCTCGGCGCAACTCAGCCGCGGCAAGTATCTGGGGCTGGAGATGAAACAGGGCGACACATTCCTGTTCTCGTCCAAAACCATTCCGGGCAACGAACGCGAGGTCGGCAAGATCGTCAACGCGTTCTCCGAGATGGGCGTCGATGTCGTGGATGACACGGGCGGCAGATACCATGTCTCGGGTCATGCCAACCGCCCCGATCTCGAGCACGTCCACCGCCTGCTGTTGCCCGACATGGTGATCCCGATGCACGGCGAACATCGCCATCTGCGCGAACATGTCCGCATCGCGCACGAGGCCGGCATCGCGGCGGCGATTGCGACCAACGGCACGATGCTCGACCTGACCGGTGATGTGCCTGTTGTGGCCGAACGGATCGAGGCGGGGCGGACCTATCTGGACGGCACAGCCCTGGTGGGCGCGATGGACGGGGTGATCCGCGACCGGATCCGCATGGCGCTGAACGGGCATGTCATGGTGACGGTCATTCTGGACGAAGCCGACGCGCCGCTGGGGGAAGCCTGGGTCGAGATCATGGGCCTGCCGTTGATGGGGCGCGGCAACCGGGCGCTGTCGGAAACGCTGGAGGCCGACCTGACCGAATTTCTCGAGGCCGCGACCAAGAAACTGCTTGGGGATGACGACAAGCTGGACGAGGCGCTGCGGCGGATCGTGCGGCAGGTGACGGTCGAGGAAATCGGCAAGAAGCCCGAGGTGACCGTGGTCGTCAGCCGGCTGATGGCCGAGTAGACGCGATTCTTCGGCGCAGACACACCGGCAAACAATAAAGCCCCGCAGATGCGGGGCTTTTTGGTGTTTCGCACGGGCATCGGGCGGACAGTCAGCCTTCGGTGCCGTTGGCGGGCGCGTCGTCGGGTTCGTCGACCGTCACGGTGGCAATCTTGAAACTGCGCAGGATGAAATCGGGCACATGGTCGCCCATCCCCACCACCGAATCGCGGCGGTCGCGCGATGTGTCGCGCCGGTCGCGGGAATAGTCGCGCGGCGCGTCGCGGTTGGTGTCGCGACGGTCATCGCGCCACGGCTCGCGGTTGGCCGGGCGGGGATCGCTGCGCTGTTCCGACCGGGGGTCGGGCCGGGCCTCCGCCACCTCGGCCACCACCACCGCCGGTTTGTCGTCCCGCGGCGGACGGCTGTCGCGGTCGCGCGACGACGACGATGACCCGCGGCCCCGGCTGCTGCTGCCCGACCTGGGGCTGCTGCGGTCATCGCGGGGGCGGTCGGACGGCGCATCGGCGGCATCTTCCAGCGCGAACCCGTCGGGCAGACTGCCGCGCGGGATCGGCATCTTCACCAGATTTTCGATGGCCCCCAGATACTTGTCATCGTTCGGCGTGGCGATCGTATAGGCTTTGCCCAGCCGTCCCGCGCGCCCGGTGCGCCCGATCCGGTGCACGTAATCCTCGGGGTGGCTCGGCACGTCGAAGTTGAACACATGGCTGACCGCCGGAATGTCCAGACCCCGCGCCGCCACATCCGAGGCGATCAGCAAATGCACCGACCCGTCGCGGAACCCGTCCAGCGTGCGGGTGCGCACCGACTGGTCCAGATCGCCGTGGATCGGCGAGGCGTTGAAGCCGTGTGCCTTCAGCGATTTCGACACCACATCCACATCCATCTTGCGGTTGCAGAACACGATGGCGTTGGTGCAGCTTTCCCCCTCGGCGGTGATCAGCGCGCGCAGCACCGCGCGCTTTTCGGTAAAGCTGCGATCCTTGCGGGTGGGGGTGAACTGGATCAGCTTCTGCTCGATGGTCAGGGACGCGGTGGCCTGCCGCGCCACTTCGACCTTGGCCGGGTCTTTCAGGAACGTCTTGGTGATCCGCTCGATCTCGGGCGCCATGGTCGCGCTGAAAAACAGCGTCTGCCGCGTCTTCGGCGTCAACTGGAAGATCCGCTCGATATCCGGGATGAACCCCATGTCGAGCATCCGGTCGGCCTCGTCCACCACCATGATCTGCACGCCGTTCAACATCAGCTTGCCACGCTCGAAATGGTCGAGCAGGCGGCCCGGCGTCGCGATCAGCACGTCAACCCCCCGGTCGATCAGCTTGTCCTGTTCGCCAAACGACACGCCCCCGATCAGCAGCGCCTTGGTCAGCTTGGTGTGCTTAGCGTAGGTGTCAAAGTTCTCGGCCACTTGGGCGGCCAGTTCGCGTGTGGGCGCCAGGACGAGGCTCCGCGGCATCCGGGCGCGCGCGCGGCCCTGACCCAGCAGCGTCACCATCGGCAGCACGAAGCTGGCGGTCTTGCCGGTGCCGGTCTGCGCGATCCCCAGGACGTCGCGGCCTTCAAGGGCGGGCGGAATGGCCTGCGCCTGGATCGGGGTGGGGGTTTCGTAGCCGGCTTCTTCGACGGCCTGCAGCACGCGGGGGTCCAGCGCGAGATCGGAAAATTTGGTCATGAGCGTCCTGATGAATGCGGGGTCGGTCCGCATGAATTAAGGGACGCTGTCTTGGTCCGGGCGTCCCGGCGTCGTGGCCCGGCAACCGGACACCCCTGCGCGATAGCGGATATCGCAGGAAAGGTCAATCGCGGGTCTTCGGCCCCGGGGGCTCTTTGGTCCCGGCCCGCGTCACCAAAACTTTGGCCTTTTATCACGGCAGGTTCAGAAATCCGTCGTGATGCCTGCGCATCCTTGGTGCGTGATCGATCGATTGCCCGATTTCTTGAAGGAGATGTTCCATGCGGACCCCCGCCCTCGTCCTGTGCCTTGCGGTTGCCGCGCCTGCGGCCGCGCAAGAGACCACCTTCCCCGCCACCCTGAAGGGCCACGCCTTCCTTCCGGCGCTGTCGCTGGTGACCCCGCCGGCCGATGCCCCGCGCGATGCCTGGGTGTCGGGCAAGTTCACCACGGGCGGCCGTCTGACCGCGCCGATGTCGGTTTCGGGCGATACCGGCGCCCTGCATGGCAAGCGTCCGACCGGCGTGATGCTGCCGTTCATCGGTCAGCCGCTGCAGGGCCTGTCGGGTTATGCGATGAACAAGGTCGAGGATGGCTCGGTCTACGTTCTGACCGACAATGGCTTCGGATCGAAGGCAAACTCGCCGGACGCGATGCTGTTCTTCCACAAGATGATGCCGGACTTCGAAACCGGCAAGCTGGCGGTCAACGACACGATCTTCCTGCACGACCCCGATTTCAAGGTGCCGTTCCGCATCGCCTATGAAGGCACCGAAGCGCGCTATCTGACGGGCAGCGATTTCGACCCGGAATCGATCCAGATGGTCGAAGGCGAGATCTGGATCGGCGAAGAGTTCGGGCCCTACCTGATCCACGCCACCCTGGACGGTCGCGTGCTGGCCGTCTATCCGACGATGGTGGCCGAGGCTGCCGTGAAGTCGGTGGATCACCCGACGATCTCGGGCCTGTCGGTGGCGGGCAAGGACTGGACCGTGCCGCGTTCGGGCGGGTATGAAGGCATGGCGCTGCAGCCGGGCACCGGCCTGCTGTGGCCGATGTTCGAAAAGCCGCTGCTGGGGGCCGATGGCCAGCCCGAGGGCACCTTCCTGCGCGCCAACGCCTTTGATACCGAGACCGGCACCTGGACCGGGGCCTCGTTCAAGTTCCAACTGGCCGAAGGGGCCACCGCGATCGGCGATTTCAACTTCATCGACGAAACCCGCGCGATGATCATCGAGCGGGACAACGGCGAGGGCGATCCGTCGCTGAAATGCGCCGCCGATCCGGCCCCCGACTGTTTCCCGCTGCCCGCGATGCTGAAGCGCATCGTGCTGATCGACACGGCAACGGTGGACGCCGACGGTTTCGTGCGCCGCATCGGCCATATCGACCTGATGAACATTGCCGACCCCGAAGGCCGCGCGCGTCTGACCACCGTCGCCAATCCTCCGCTGGCGGGCAAGATCACCATGCCGTTCTTCACCATCGAAAACGTGATGCGGGTGGACGATACCCACATCTTGGTCGGCAACGACAACAACCTGCCGTATTCCTCGGGCCGCGCCCTGGATGCCGCGTCGGACAACGAAGTGCTGCTGCTGGAAGTCGGGGACTTCCTGGCGGCGAAGTGATTGTTGGGGGGCGGGGAAACCCGCCTCCCGTTCTTTCGGCTATCCCAGGAATCGATTGTGATAGTCTACCATCCGGTCAAAGTGGGCGCGCAGCGACCTTTTCAGATGTGGCTCGTCCTTAACCGTTTGAATATAGTCGACCAAACTCAGATACTGTGCGATCTGCCTTGGAAGTCGCAGGGCAGGCCGCAGTCGGTCGCATCGCTCGTCTTCCTCGATCACCTGAACGATTTGCGGAGAAGGCATGTCGAAGTTCAACGGACCGGGGTGCGGCATCAGCTTGCCGTTCATCAGGGGCTTGATCGGGTCATTCTGGTGAAAGACCCAAGCCTCCATCAGCGGAATCGCCTCGCGCGTCGGGGCAGGCCAGGCCCACACAAAGGCGATCTCCCAGACATCGATCATCCGGTTCGCGATGATGTCTGACCGCGCCGACGTGAGGTGGCGTTGCACACGCGCCCTTATCCCGTCGGTAGACTGCCCAACGTACACCGGAACGCCGTCTAAGTCACACAGAGCGTAGACGCCGATCTGATTGGTCACCTGAGTCAGTTGCTGTCCGCGGAACGCCTTTGGCTCTGTCATGCCGCCAGTCTCAACAGCGGCTCCTTCAGGATCGGGTCGAAAATCCGATCACGCAGATACTTGACGACGGGGACAACTACACCGTCGCCGGAAATCTTGTATGCCTCGTTGAAGGACTGCGGCAAGACGTAGGATTGCGGAAGCCCCATCAGCGTTGCCGCCTCGCGGGGCGATAAAAGCCGCATGGTGACGGCATGTTCATCGACGAACACAAGCGTCTGTCGTGAAGACCCTCCAGCCGGAGTGCGAAGACACCCAGCCACACCGTCAAACCGCACTTCGACACGCTGCCGTACAACGCCCGAGGCATCCGGTCTGCCGCGCCTGTAAAGGGTTCCAACCACTTTTCGCTTCATGGCCTTGGCGGACTCGAGCTTAAAGAGGTTAGCGTCGGTCATCATGCCCAGGAGGCGTTCTACCTCGTCCGCAGGGAACCATGTCTGCGCAACGTCAGTATCAAGACAGCTTTCCAGCGACGTCGCGGAAGCTTCAGGCACGGGCAGATCCCACCACAGCCACTCTGACCTGATGGACAACGACAGCGATCCCACCCTGTCCCGCAGACGTCGGCTGTGAAACGGTTCGATCGGTTTGCCCGTCAGAATATGTCCGGGCAGTGCCACATCCCGCCGAACCGCGATCACGAACAATCGAGGGCGGCTTTGCGGAACAAAGTTGCGAGCGTCAATCTCGACGGCTCCAACTCGATAGCCCAAGTCGACAAAGGACGTGATCACTTGCTCAAAATCTCGTCCACCGTTACTTGTCAGAAGTCCGGTGACGTTCTCGAAGGCGATGATCCGGGGTGAAAACCCGTGGGCTGCGGCATCGGCGACCAGAGAAACCCATTTTTCGAAGACACCCGAACGCGCACCCGCCATGCCGCGCCGCTGACCAGCAAGACTGAAATCCTGACAGGGGCTGCTAGCCCAGTAGAGATCAATAGGTTGCCGCAAGAGGATCGGGTTCAACAAACCCACATCCCCTTCGATAAGGTCTGTGTCACCCCAGTTGCGTCGATAGCACTCACATTTCTTCGGATCGATGTCATTGGCCAAAGCCACATGCCAACCGGGCCCCAGTGCCGCGCGGACCATGCCACCGCCGGCAAAGAACTCTGCGACACTAAATCTGCGCTCGAGGGTCAGTGACACGGATACCTCTGGTTGGGGCACAGGAAACAAACAAAGAACTTTTTTTGAGTCGCTGCAAGTGCCATCTCCCCTACACCATCATCTGCTTGGTCGCGGTCAGGGTGATCGCCGGATAGTCCCGCTCGATCCGGTCGATGTCCCATTTCAGCCGCGTGAGATAGACCACGTCGCCGTCGGTGTCGGTGGCAATATGGCCCTTGTTGACGTTGATGAATTTCTCGACTTCCGCCTTCGGCCCCGACACCCAGCGGGCACTGGAGAAATGCGACCCTTCGAACCGGACGGGCAGCGCGTATTCCTGTTCGATCCGGCTGGCCAGCACCTCGAACTGCAGCGCCCCCACCACCCCGACGATATAGCCCGACCCGATCATCGGCTTGAACACCTTGGCAGCCCCCTCCTCGGCGAACTGGGTCAGCGCCTTTTCCAGATGCTTGGCCTTCATCGGGTCCATCGCACGCACGCCTTGCAGCAATTCCGGCGCGAAAGACGGAATGCCGGTGAACCGCAGCGCCTCGCCTTCGGTCAGCGCGTCACCGATGCGCAACTGCCCGTGGTTGGGGATGCCGATGATATCGCCCGCCCAGGCTTCCTCGGCCAGTTCGCGGTCGGCGGCGAGGAACATCACCGGGTTCGACACCGCCATCACCTTTTTCGACCGCACATGCGTCAGCTTCATGCCCCGTTCGAAATGCCCCGAGGCGAGGCGCACGAAGGCCACCCGGTCGCGGTGCTTGGCATCCATGTTGGCCTGAACCTTGAAGACAAATCCGGTCACCGGGGTTTCCTCGGGCGCGATCTTGCGTTCCGCCGCCGTCTGGATCTGCGGTTCGGGCCCGTATTCCGCGATTCCCGCCATCAGATCGCGCACCCCGAACGAGTTGATCGCCGACCCGAACCAGATCGGCGTCATGGAGCCATTCAGCACCGACGCGCGGTCGAACGCCGGCAGCAGTTCGCGGGCCATTTCCAGCTCGTCGCGCAGGCGGGCCAGCAATTCGGCGGGCACATGATCGGCCAGCGCCGGATCGTCGAGGCCGTTGATCTTGATCGATTCCGCCACCCGGTTGCGGTCGGCGCGGTCCATGATCTCCAGCCGGTCGTGCAGCAGATCGTAGGCCCCGATGAATTCGCGCCCCACCCCGATCGGCCAACTGGCCGGGGTCACGTCGATGGCAAGGTTTTCCTGAATCTCGTCGATGATCTCGAAAGTGTCGCGGCTTTCGCGGTCCATCTTGTTGCAGAAGGTCAGGATCGGCAGGTCACGCAACCGGCAGACCTCGAACAGCTTGCGGGTCTGGCTCTCCACCCCCTTGGCCCCGTCGATCACCATCACGGCGGCATCGACGGCGGTCAAAGTGCGATAGGTGTCTTCGGAGAAATCGCTGTGGCCGGGTGTGTCGACCAGGTTGAACCGATAGGGGCCAAAGTCGAACGACATCGCGCTGGCCGACACCGAGATTCCGCGATCCGCCTCGATCTTCATGAAATCCGACCGGGTCCGCCGCGCCTCGCCCTTGGCACGCACCTGCCCCGCCATCTGGATCGCGCCGCCGAACAGCAGGAACTTCTCGGTCAGCGTGGTCTTGCCCGCATCGGGGTGCGAGATGATCGCGAAGGTCCGGCGGCGGGCGATTTCGGCGGGCAGGGCAGGGCGGTTTGACATGGCCCCGCTATAGGGCGAAAGCCGCCCCCCCGCAACCGCGCAAGCTGTCTTGCCCACGTTACAAAGCTTCGGTAGGCTGAGAACATTGACGGAACACGAGGGATTGCCATGACCCTGAGCGAGATTGCAAACGAACTGGTCGCAGGTTGCCGGGAAGGCCGCGCGAAGCAGAACTTGGCCGTGCTTTACGCCCCCGAGGCGGTTTCGGTCGAGGCGGTGGATATGGGGCAGGGCCGCGAAACCCATGGCGTGCCGGGTATCGTCGCCAAGCATGAGTGGTGGGAGTCGACTCAGGACGTCCATTCCGCGAGCGCCGAAGGTCCGTTCCTGCATGGCGACAGCAGTTTTGCGGTGATCTTCGAGATGGACACGACCGACAAGGCCTCGGGTCGGCGCAGCCAGTCGCGCGAAGTGGCCATCTATCACGTCGCGGACGGCAAGATCGTGCGGGAAGAGTTCTTTTACGGCAGCTAGTTCGCCCCGAAACCGGGCATCTGCCGCCGCGCTTCGGTTCCCCGGACCGGCCTAGCCGCGCGGGCGGGCACCCGTGGGCAGCAGCCGGTCCCGGCCGATCTCGTCCAGCATCTGCCGCCCGGCTTCGGTTCCGAAATGCTGGTTCTGGCTGAGCCCCGGAAACTTCAACCGCACTTCGGCGGCCAGTTCCGGGGGCAGGCGGTTCACGATCGCCTCGGTCACCATCAGGCTTTCGGCGGGCACTCCTTCGGCATAGATGATCTCGTGATGGTCGAACACCAGGCTGAAATAGTCGACAAAACCGCCTTCGCGCAGGAACACCCGGTCGCCATCCACCAGATGCAGCGCCTGCACCAGAAGTTCGGATGTCGGCAGTCCCCCCTGCCTGCGCCGCTGATACAGGAACATCCGGTGATGCTGGCTGACGATCAGATCGCCCGAATTGCCCAAGGTGCCCGCCGCGATCACCACCGGGGCGAAGGCCCCCACCGCGCGCAGCGTGACCCGCCCGATCCAGCGCACCGGCTGCGCGCCGTGATCGCGGGTCAGCACCCGGTCGCCGGGCTGCAACGCCTCGATCGCCCGCTGTGCCCCGCTGGCCAGGGTGATCAGCGTGCCGCGCGCGAACGACACGCACAACAGGTCCGACAGGTTGAGTTCCGGTGGCGCGGGTTCGATCGCCAGCAGGGTGTATTCGGTCTGCACCGCCATGGGGGACAGGGGCAGCGCCAGCCGAACCCCGCCCGCCACCAGCGCCAGCAACTCGACCGATGTGCCATCCGACCCCATCAGGGCATAGCGCGCCTCAAGTTGCACCGGGTCGCCGACGGCCCCGATCTCGCTGCCCGGCGCGACCGTCTGCGCGCCTCCAACCGGCCGGGTCACCACCAGGCGGCGCGCCACGGAACCCGGTTCCAGTTCGTAGACATCGCCAAGGCAGACCTGCTCCGGCCCCTCCAGCGCATCGCCGAGATTGGCCCCGGCCCGCACGAAGATCGCATCGGCCTCGAACACCTGGCAGGCATGGCCGGGCAGGGGGTCCGAAGGTCCGGGTGCAGCCGCTGGCATGACGAAACCGAACTCCACTTCCTGCACCGCACCGACGCGCCATGTCCCGGCAGCGGACAGTTCCGCCTTAGCAAGACCGGGTGAATTCGTCAATCGAAGCGGGGCCTGCACAGCGGTCACAGGCTTCTCAGACCGGGCGCGGGCTGGTAGGCTGCGGCGTCACGGTACGGGGAGCAGCGCATGGATCTGGGCATCAGGGGCAAACGGGCGTTGGTCTGTGCCAGCTCCAAGGGGCTGGGGCGCGGCTGTGCCGAGGCTTTGGCGCAGGCGGGGTGCGACCTGGTGCTGAACGCGCGCGGGGCCGAGGCGCTGGAGGCGGCGGCGCAGGCGATGCGTGCCCACGGGGGGGCGGTGACCGCCATCGCCGCCGACATCACGACGCCCGAGGGCCGCGCCCTCGTGCTGGCCGCCGCCGGGCCGGTCGACATTCTGGTGACCAACGCCGGCGGGCCGCCCCCCGGCCTATGGCACGACTGGACCGAGGCGGATTTCCTGAAGGCGATCGGGGCCAACATGCTGACCCCGATCGCGCTGATGACCGCGCTGCTGCCCGGGATGATCGATCGGGGCTGGGGCCGGGTCGTCAACATCACCTCGCAATCGGTCAAGGCGCCGATCCCGCAACTGGGGCTGTCCAACGCCGCGCGCACCGGGCTGACCGGCTATGTCGCGGGCACCGCGCGGCAGGTGGCCCCGTTCGGCGTGACGATCAACAACCTCTTGCCCGGCATCCACGACACCGACCGCGCCACCGCGCTCGACAGCGGGGTGATGGCGGCGCAGGGCATCACGATGGAGGAGGCCCGCGCACAACGCGCCGCCACCATCCCCGCCCGCCGCTATGGCACGGCGGCCGAATTCGGTGCGGCCTGTGCGTTCCTGTGCAGTCAGCAGGCGGGCTTCATCGTCGGGCAGAACATCCTGCTGGACGGCGGGGCCACCAACGCAACCCTGTGAGGATTTCCGTGCGCCATCTGTTCTATCTGAGCCACCCGCAGGTGCTGATCGAGCCCGAACAGCCGGTCACCGACTGGTCGCTGTCCAATCAGGGCTGGGGGCGGATCATGGCGCTGGCCGGGCGGCGCTGGCCGCGCGCCCCGGCGCATGTGTTTTCCAGCCCGGAAACCAAGGCCCGGCAAACCGCCGCGATCCTGGCGACCCCCTTGGGCGTACCGGTCAACATCCTGCCGCGCTCGGGCGAGGTGGACCGTTCTGCCACCGGCTATCTGCCGCATGACGAACACGAGGCGCAGGCCGATCTGATGTTCGGCAACCCGGGGGAAAGCGCCAATGGCTGGGAACGCGCGGTCGATGCGCAGGCCCGGATGCTGGCCAGCCTCGCGCAGATCCAGCGCACCCATCCGGCGGGAGATCTGGTGATGGTGGGGCACGGCGCGGTCGGCAGTTTCCTGTGGTGCGCCATCGCCGGGCGGCGCATCCACCGCAGCGAAGACCAGCATCCCGGCGGCGGCTGCATCTGGATGGCCAGCCTGTCGCCGACCGGACCCAAGGCCGTGCAGGCCTGGGCCCCGATGGAACAGTATCACGGCACCTGAGGCTCTGCGCCCGACGCACCGGCCGCACCCTTGCACCCCTTGCCTGCGGCTGATATCCCCGGCGAAATTCCGATGGTTTTTCTGGGGTTAATGTGGCACCCACCGCGATCCGGCTCGATGTTCTAGGCCTGACCCGGCATTTTGGCGGGGTTGCGGTGGTGGATGACGTGTCGCTGTCGGTGGCGGCGGGGCAGGTGACCTGCCTGTTGGGGCCTTCGGGCTGCGGCAAGTCGACGACGCTGCGGATGATCGCCGGGGTCGAAACCCCCGACGCAGGGCGCATCCTGATCGACGGGGCAGAGGTCTTCGGCCCGACCCGGAACATGCCGCCCGAGGCGCGCGGCGTCGGTCTGATGTTCCAGGACTTCGCGCTGTTCCCGCATCTGACGGTCGCACAGAACGTGGCCTTCGGGCTGTCGGGCGACAAGGCCGCCCGCAGGAACCGCGTCGAACATCTGCTGGCGCGGGTCGATCTGGCGGGGTTCGGCCCCAAACACCCGCACGAATTGTCCGGCGGCGAACAGCAGCGCGTGGCCCTCGCGCGCGCTTTGGCACCCCGCCCGCGCGTGTTGCTGATGGACGAGCCGTTTTCCGGCCTCGACAACCGGCTGCGCGACGGCATCCGCGACACCACGCTCGAGGTTCTGAAGGCTGAAGGCACCGCCGTTCTGCTGGTGACCCATGAACCCGACGAGGCGATGCGGATGGCCGACGAGATCGCGCTGATGCGCGACGGGCGCATCGTGCAGCAGGGGGCCCCCTACAACGTCTACAACGCGCCGGTGGACGAGGCGGCAGCGGCGTTCTTCAGCGATGTCAACGTGATCCGGGGCACGTCCCGCGGGGCGCTGACCGACACGCCGTTCGGGGCCTTTCTGACGCCCGGCCATGCCGACGGGGCCGAGGTCGACATCGTCATCCGCCCGCAGCACCTGAAGATCGATTTCGACCGGGCCGGACGCGGCCCCAACCCCACCCCGCAGGACGGCACCGCCGCGCGCGGCACGGTGGAGCGCGCCCGCTATCTGGGCCGCGAAAGCCTGGTGCAGTTCCGGATGGAGTTCGACGGATCGACCCTGACCGCCTCGGTGCCCGGCGTGTTCCTGCCAAAACCCGGCACGGTGCTGTGGCTCATGATCCGCCGGGATCGTTGTTTCGTGTTTCCAGCTTCTCGGCCATGATCCGCGCGCGGTAGTCCGCCAGCCTGCACCCAGGTTCGTCCGGAAAGATTTCGCCGGTCGGGGTGATGGCCAGGATCCGGTCCACCCGAAAGCTGCGAAAATCGGCCCGGGCCTCGCACCAGGCGGCAAGCGTCCACACGCGGCCCCAGAATTCAAGCTGCAACGGGCGCAGGTCGCGGTGGCTTTCGCGGCCCTCGGGGTCGATATAGCTGATCGCCAGCCGCTCCTTCTCGCGGATGGCCTTGCGCAACATCGGCAGGTGCGGCGCGGCGCGGGCGGTTTCGCGCCCGGTGAACACGAACAATCCGTCCTCATCCGTCAGCGCCTCGGGGGCCGGGGTGACCGAGGCGATCTTGGTCGCCAACCCCTGCGCCGCCCGCGCCAGCCCGGGATCGGCACCTTCGGCCACCAGCCGCACCCCCAGCCGCAACGCCTCCAGTTCCGCCGCTGTCAGCATCATCGGCGGCAGGGTGATCGGGGCGCGCAGGATGTAGCCTACGCCACGCTCGCCTTCGACGGGCAGACCGCTGGCCATCAGCGTGGCCATGTCGCGCCAGATCGTGCGCACCGACACCTCCAGCCGTACGGCCAGTTCGGCGGCCTTGTGCAGCCGGCCGTCGCGCAGGATCTGGATCAGGTCGAACAGGCGGTCGGTGCGGCGCATCGGGGCAGGGTGGCCGCCTGTCCGGCTGTCGTCAATCGCCCATCTGCCACAGGACGGGCGTGTGCTGCATCCGGACCGAGGCCATGTCGATGGCTGCCAGGAACGGTGCAAAGGCAGGATCGGCCATCATCGCCTGCGCCGCCACCTCGGCATCCGTCAGGCTGCGCCATGCGACCAGATCGGTCCAAAACCCGGTGTCGTCGCGCAACAGGCTGCGGCGCAGAAAGCCGGGCTGTGCGGCCAGGGCGGCTTCGGTGCCTCTGGCGTGGCGCAGGAACTCGGCGTCGCTGACACCGGCGACCAGACGGAAGGTGACCACCTCCATCACCGGGGCACCGGCCTCTCCCCTTGCGCTGTCGGCCGGGGCCGGCGTCAGACAGGCGGCGAAGATGGACAAAAAGACGAATCGCATCATGGGCTCCTTTGGATTGCGAGCCCTCTGGATGCCAGATCGCAACTGACATATAGCTGTCAGTTACCACGCGTTTTGGCCTGCCATTCCTGCCGCGCGCCACCGCAAAGCCGTTTTGCGTGTTGCAGTCCGGGCCGGCTGGATTAGACCAAACAAGACCGGGCGTGACGCGCGCCCCCAACGGAGGACAACGCTATGCAGATGGGACCCTGGCAAATTCTGGTGATCGGCATCGTGGTGCTGGTCCTGTTCGGACGCGGCAAGATCGCGGGCCTGATGGGCGAGGTGGGCAAGGGCATCACCTCGTTCAAGAAAGGCATCAAGGAAAGCACCGACGAGATCGAAAAGACCGATACCGCCGTGTTGCAGGACGTGACACCTTCGGACAAAGACAAGGCCTGACCGGCCCTCTGATCCCGCAAAGGGGCTAGCTTTCGATGCTTGATATCGGCTGGAGCGAGTTGATCCTGATCGGCGTGGTGGCACTGATCGTGATCGGACCAAAGGACCTGCCTGACATGTTCCGCCAACTGGGGCGGTTCACCGCCAAGTTGCGGTCGATGGCGCGTGACTTTTCGCGGGCGATGGAACAGGCGGCGAACGAGTCCGGGGTCAAGGACGTGGCCAAGGACCTGAAATCGGTGACCTCGCCGCAGAGCCTTGGTCTGAACGCGATGAAGGATGCCGCCGCCAAGTTCGAGAAATGGGATCCGCTGAAGAATGCCGCGACGCCCACGAAGGCTCCCGCAGCGGTCGCCACGGCTGCGGCCGCGCAAGTTGGCCCTGAAACCCAAGCCTTGCTGGATAAACAGGCGGCGCGACAGGCGATTGTGGCAGAAAGCACCGAACGCCTGCGCGCGTTGAACGGGGCGGCGCGCGCGGCACCGGCGGTTGCAACTGTGGCCCCGGCGGTGACGGCGGCCAGCAACGAGGCGGCCAGCAACCCGGCGGCCAGCAACCCGGCGGCCAGCAGCCCGGTGGCCAGCAACCCGGTGCCTGAGCCCGCCGCAAAACCGAAATCCCGTGCCAAGACGGCCAAAGTGGACGATCCCGCCCCAAGCCCCCCCGCCAAGCCGAAACGCAAGACCAGGAAGGCGGACGAGGCATGACCACGCAAGACCAGATCGACGACAGCGCCGCCCCGCTGATCGAACACCTCAAGGAGTTGCGCACCCGCATCCTCTACTCGCTCGGTGCATTCGTGATCTGCTTCGTGGTGGGTTACCTGATCTGGGAACCGGTGTTCAAATTCCTTGCCAATCCGCTTTGTGACGCGCTGACCGCGCGCAGCCAGCCTTGCGGGCTGATCAACGTCAAGATGCAGGAAGGCTTCTTCACAGCGATCAACATCGCCATGTGGGCCGGTTTTGCGCTTGCCTTCCCGATCATCGCCTTCCAGTTGTGGCGCTTCGTGGCTCCGGGCCTTTACAAGCAGGAGCAGAACGCCTTCCTGCCCTTCCTGCTCGCCTCGCCCCTCATGTTCATCGTCGGGGCATCCTTTGCCTACTTTCTGATCCTGCCGATGGCCTTTTCGTTCTTCCTTTCGTTCCAGGACAGTTTCGCAGCCGCCGTCGCCACCGGCGGCACCATCGAGGCGGCACCGCTGGGTGTGGTCTTCACCGGCTCGATGGAGGCATATCTGTCGTTGACGATGACTTTCGTGATGGCGTTCGGGCTGTGCTTCCAACTTCCCGTGCTGCTGACCCTGTTGGGCCGGGCCGGGTTGATCACGTCGAAAGGTCTGGCAGGTGTTCGCAAATACGCGGTGGTGCTGATCCTGGTGATCGCCGCGATCGTGACGCCACCCGACATCTTCAGCCAGGTCATCCTGTTCGCTGCGATCTACCCGCTGTACGAAGTCTCGATCCTGCTGATCCGTCGGTTCGAGATGCAGCGCGAGGCCCGGATGCGCGCCGATGGCACCTGGGTCGATCTGGACGAGGACGAGGCGTGACGCTCGACCCGCTTGCCCGCATCGCGGCGGCGCTGGAGCGTCTGGCCCCGCCACCCGCCCCGGCCCCGGACTTCCGGGCCGAGGCGTTCGTGTGGCACACCGACCCCGACCGCCTGGTGCCGGTGCGCACCGTGTCGCGCGTCGATATCGCCCTGCTGATCGGGGTCAACCGGGCGCGCGATACCTTGCTCGCCAACACCCGCCACTTCGCCGCCGGTCTGCCTGCCAACAACGCGCTGCTGTGGGGCGCGCGCGGCATGGGCAAATCGAGCCTGGTCAAGGCGGTTCACGCCGCAGTCCGGGCCGAGGGGCACGATCTGAAGATCGTCGAGCTTTCCCGCGAAGACCTGCCTTCGGTGCAACGCCTTCTGGCGCATCTGCGCGCCGCCCCGCATCAGTTCCTGATGTTTTGCGACGACCTGTCGTTTGCCCATGACGATCAGCACTACAAGTCGCTCAAGGCGGTGCTCGATGGCGGCATCGAAGGCCGCCCGGCCAATGTGCTGCTCTATGCCACATCGAACCGCCGCCATCTGATGCCGCGCGAGATGATCGACAACGAACGCTCGACCGCGATCAATCCCGGCGAGGCGGTGGAGGAAAAGGTGTCGCTGTCCGACCGCTTCGGGTTGTGGCTCGGCTTTCATCCCTGCACCCAGGACGATTACCTCGCAATGATCGCCGCCTATTGCGGCCACGCCGGGCTTTCGGTCCCCGCCGACCGCCTGCGCGCCGAGGCGATCGAATGGCAGGCCACCCGAGGCTCCCGGTCGGGCCGCGTCGCCTGGCAGTTCTTCTGTGACCTTGCCGCGCGCGAAGGCGTCAAACTCTGATCTCCTTCACCTGTTCAGAAATATCCCACGGGGGTCCGGGGGTGTGAAACCCCCGGCTTTCTGCCGGACCGACCTACTGCAGATAGGGCAGCGGATCGACCGACTCGACCCCTTGGCGCACTTCGAAATGCAGGAATGCCGGATCGCCCGCCCGCACCCGGGCGATCTCCTGCCCGCGCTTGACGCTCGCCCCCTTGGCCAGCGTGACCCCGTCGACCCCGGCGTAGACGGTCAGCAAGCCGCCCTCGTGCCGGATCACCACGATCGGGGTGCCTGCGGTGTCCTTGGTGATGGCGGCCACCGTGCCATCCGCCGCCGCCTTGACGGGCGCGCCTGCGGCGGCGGCGATGTCGATCCCGTCATTCTTCTTCTTGACATAGCCTCGGATGATCTTGCCCGAAACCGGCATCGTCATCCGCGCCGCCGAGGCCGCCGACCGGTCCGCCCCCAGATCGGGCGAGGCGGGGGTATCTTTCGGCTTTTCGCTGGCCTTGGCGGGTTTTTCGTCCGGCAGCGGCAGGCGGGCCGAGGGCGGCTCGGGCGTGGGCGAGCCTTGACCGGGCACTGTGGCAGCCGCTACAGGGGCGGGGGCCGATCCGGTGGCGGTCGGAATGATCAGATACTGCCCCTCACGCACCCCCAGATCGGGGCCGAGCCCGTTCCAGTCGGCCAGCGCGCGGGCCGACACGCCATAGGTCCGCGCGATGGAAAATGCGGTCTCCCCCCGCGCCACCCGGTGGCGCGCCGGTTCCGGCCCGGTCGGTGCCTTGGCTCCGGGGGCGGCGGCATCGCTGCCCACCCGGTCGAGCGCGGTGGTGGCGATCGTGGCCACATCGACCCCCGACCCGCCGATGATCCCGCCGGCCCCCGGTCCCGGCTGCCCGGCCCCGGCAGTGGCCACCCGGCTTGGCAGCGCCAGGATCTCGCCCGCGCGCAACGGATCGGTGGCCTGCAGCGCGTTGTAGCGTGCCAGGTCTTCCGCCCCCAGCCCCAGCCGCGCCGCAACCGACCCCACCGTATCGCCGCGCCGCGCCACCGCGACCTGATACCCGGGATAGGACACCACGCCGCGCGCATCCGGCTGCGGCGGCGCGCCGGTGGCCTGCAGAGCCGCCTCCGACGTGTCGAACGGTGCCCCGGACCGCAGGTCCCAGTCGAGCGCGCTGGTGGTTGAACAGCCCGCAACGGCCAGAAGGCCCAGCAACGGGATCGGGGAAAGGGAACGGATCATCTGCGCCTCGTCCTTCTTGTCCGGGTTGGTCCCGGAACGGGATCATTCATGGCTCATCCCCTCGACCAACGGCACAAACCGCACCGGCCGAAGTTCTTCATAGTCAAAGCCGGTCTCGAGCCGCGTCACCTTGATCAGGCTTTGCACCGCATCCGACTGGCCCACAGGGACGACCATGATACCGCCGATCTTCAGTTGCGACAACAGCGGCCCCGGCGGGTCCTCGGCGGCGGCGGTCACGAGGATGCGATCGAAAGGCGCCTGATCGGGCAGCCCGAAACTGCCATCGGCGGCAAAGGCGGTGATGTTGACCAGCCCGAGCGACCGGAACAACTCGCGCGCCTCGCTGACCAGCCTGCGGTGCCGGTCCACGGTGTAGATGCGCCGCGCCAGTTGCGCCAGGATCGCCGCCTGATAGCCCGACCCAGTGCCGACCTCGAGCACGGTATCGCGCGGCTGCACCGACAGGGCCTGCGTCATCAGCCCCACGATCGACGGCTGGCTGATCGTCTGGCCGCAGGCGATCGGCAGCGGCATGTCTTCATAGGCGCGCTCGGCGAACAGGCCGCGCACGAACAGGCCGCGGTCCACATTCTCCATCGCGGTCAGCACGCGGGCATCCGTCACCCCGCGCGAGCGCAGGGCAAACAGGAACCGCATCTTGCGTTCGGCCGCCTGATCGTCGGGCGTGCCTGCCTCGGTCATCCCAGCCGCACCGCGAGATCCTCCAGCACATCATGCGCGGTCAGATCGGCCCGCATCGGCGTCACGCTGATGAAGCCTTCCAGGTTCACCGCTGCATCGGTGCCGGGCAGGGTAGGGGTCTGCTGCGGCCCGCCCTTGATCCACAGGAACGCCCGCCCGGTCGGGGACATCTGACGCTCGACGCCAAAGCCGGTATCGCGGCGGAACCCCTGGGCCGCCACCCGGACGCCCTTCACGTCGGCGGCCGCCATCGGCGGAAAGTTCACGTTGTAAAACAGCCGGTAGTCACCGGCATCCCAGCGGCCCCGGTCCAGCAGCGCGCGCACGATCCCCTCGCCATGGGCCCGGGCGGCCTCGAACGGATCGTCCAGCCCGTCGGTCTGCGGCCCCAGAAACTGCGACAGCGCGATCGACGGAACCCCCTGCAGGGCCGCCTCCATCGCGCCGCCGATCGTGCCGGAATAGAGCACGTTTTCCGCCGCGTTGTTGCCCCGGTTCACCCCCGACAGCACCAGATCGGGCTTTGCCCCATCCAGCACATCGTAGAACCCCGCCAGAACGCAATCCGCCGGGCTCCCTTCGGCGGCATAGCGGCGCGGGGCCAACTTGGCGATCATCATCGGCTTGGTATAGCTGATGCAATGCCCGACGCCGGATTGTTCGAAGGCCGGGGCCACGGTCCAGACCTCGCCCTGCGGCCCGGCGATCCTGGTGGCGATTTCGGTCAGCGCCTCCAGGCCGGGCGCGTTGATGCCGTCGTCGTTGGTGATCAGGATGCGCATGGGGGGCCTCTCGCGTTGCCCCCTGATTAGACGACCCGGCAGGGCAGGTAAAGCTTACAGCCGCGCGATCCGGTCGATCAGCAGGGCATAGAACCGGTCGGCATCGACCGAACCGACAAACAACGCATTGGCCGGGCGTTTCGTCACCCCCCACCAGTCGGCCACTGTCATTCCCAGGGTCAATTCCGACTGCGTCTCGATTTCCACATTGACGTGCCGCCCGGTGAACAGCGACGGGTCCAGCAGATAGGCGATCACACAAGGGTCATGCAGCGGCGCGCCTTCGGAGCCATATTTCTGCATGTCGAACCGTTCGAAGAAATCCGTCCATTCCGCCACCATCCGCCCCGGCTCAGAGCCCATGGCGCGAAACGCCTCGATCCGCGCGCGGTTGGTCAGTGCCTTGTGCGTCACGTCCAGCGGCATCACCACCAGCGGCACGCCCGCCTTGAACACGACTTTCGCCGCCTCGGGGTCGACGTAGATGTTGAACTCCGCTGCGGGGGTGATGTTGCCGACCTCGAAATAGGCCCCGCCCATCAGCACGATCTGCTGCACGCGGGCCACCACATCGGGGGCCTTCAGAAATGCCGCCGCAATGTTGGTCAGCGGCCCCAGCGGGCAGAGCGTGACGCTATGGGCAGGCTCGCGCCGCAACGTCTCGATGATGAAATCAACGGCGTGCTGCGCCTGCAGCGGTATGGTCGGATCGGCCAGTTGCGGGCCGTCCAGCCCGGTCTTGCCATGCACATGCTCGGCGGTGACCAGTTTGCGCGACAGCGGAGCATCGCAGCCGGCAAATACCCGCATCTCGGGCCGCCCGGCCAGTTCGCAGATGATCCGGGCATTGCGTTCAGTCAGCGGCAGCGGCACGTTGCCCGCAACGGCGGTGATCCCCAACACCTCGAGTTCCGGCGAGGCAAGCGCCAGCAGGATCGCCACGGCATCGTCCTGCCCCGGATCGGTGTCGATGATGATGCGGCGGGGGTGGGTCATGGCGCTCTCCTTTGCGGCAGAAAACGCCATGCCCCGTTATTTGTCCAGCCTGCACCCGGTTTAGCCGTCGAAGTTGATTTCTTCCATCAGCTGCAGGGCCGCCGGGCGCTGTGCAGCGACATCGGCCAGCGGCAGGGTGTCGGGGGTGAAGTCACCCCAGCCCTGCACAACGGCCGATCGCGCCACCCCCGGTTTCACCGGAAACTCATAGTTGGTTTCGGCATAGATCGCCTGCGCCGTGTCCGACGACAGCCATTCCATCAGCCGCAGCGCCGCGTCCTTGTTCGGGGCCGCCTTGGTCATCGCGACGCCCGACACGTTCATGTGGGTGCCCCCTGCCGCAAAGGTCGGGAACACCACGTTCACTGCATTGGCCCATGCGGCCTGCTCCGGGTCGGCCAGCATCTGCCCCATGTAATACGTGTTGCCAAGCGCAATGTCACATTCCCCGGCCCATATCGCCTTGGCCTGATCGCGGTCGCCGCCGTCGGGTTTGCGGGCAAGGTTGGCCTTCAGCCCCTCGGCCCAGGCCTTTGCCGCCTCCGCCCCGTCATGCGCGATCACCGCCGCCAGCAGCGCCACGTTGTAGTCATGCGTGCCGGACCGGGTGCAGATGCGGCCCCGCCATTTCGGATCGGCGAGGTCTTCATAGGTGGTCACCTCGCCCGGGGCCACGCGGTCCTTGCTGGCATAGACGATCCGCGCCCGGGTGGTCAGGCCGAACCAGTGGTCCGCCGGATCGCGGAATTCGGCCGGTATGTTGGCCTCCAGCACCTCCGACTGCACGGGTTGCGTCACATCCGCCGCGACCACCTGCATCAGCCGCGCGATGTCGACGGTCAGCACCAGATCGGCGGGCGACCGGTCGCCTTCTGCCACCAGCCGTTCAACCATGCCCTTGTCGACAAAGGCCACGTTCACCGCGATTCCGGTTTCGGACGTGAAGGCATCGAGCAGCGGCTGGATCAGGTCGGGCTGGCGGTGGGAATAGATGTTCACCTCTTCGGCAAGGGCCGGAAGGGCGGTGGAACACAGCACGAGGGCCAGGATTGGGCGAAACATGGGTGACTCCTTTGGTCAGGTATTGGCCCGAACCTTAAACCTGAGTCTTTTGCTTTGGTCAATACCTGAGTGAAAAGATCAGCTACCGGACCCCACCGCCGCGATGATCCGCTCCATCACTTTGGCGGTCGGCATCGGCACCACCAGATCGACGGTTTCGGGCAGGGTGGCCGCCTTGATGTCCGCCGGATCGTTCTGCACCCCGATCAGCCCGGTGCGAAAACCATGTTCGGCCCAGGCCACCGCCTGCAATTCGGGGTCCTGCAGCGCCTCTGACAGCCGCGCACAGGCCGGGGTCAGCGAGATCAGCGGATGCGAGGCGAACACCGTGGGTTCGGGATAGATCACCCGGATCTTGTCGCGGATCAGATCGGCATAGGTCGCGTTTTCCGACAGGAATTCGACCAGTTGGTTTTCATAGCCGACGATGATCGGCCGCGCACCCATCCCCTGTTTCAGGAAATTCTCGAAGATGTCGCCCGACGACGATTCCATATACCCCATCGCCTGAAAATAGGCCGTCAGCCGAGGCAGCAGCGCGGGCAGGGCCGCCTCGTTCGGCGGCACCCCGTTGTTGAACACGATGGCCAGCAGCCCGGACCAGACGTTGCCCGAATTGCTTTTCGCCGGATCGGTCGAGAAGATGCGGAACGGGCCATAGATGTTCAGCCCCAGATCCTCTTTCCACCGCGCGCCGCTTTCGATCAGCGCCGCCACCCCCGCCACATTCGCCGTCAGAAATCCGTCGTTGCGCTTGGCCACGACGCCCTTGGCGATCAGCGCCTCGGCCACATCGGCCCAGGCATAGAACACGATGGGCGAGTTGAAGATCGTCGCATCCGCCAGCACCTTGCGCCCGGCATCCCGTGCCAGTTCCACCGCCACCTGGGTCGAGGGCCAGATGCAGTCGCGCCCCGTCACGTCCAGCGTCGTCGACATCTCGATCGACCCCGCGCGCGACGCCGTCAGGGTGATCTTGTAGCGGTCCTCGAGGATCTCCTTGACCTTCGGGTTGGCCAGCAGCGCCGACTTTTCGCCGCCATAAAAGATCGAAATGCTGACGGGTTCGACCCGCGCCACCTTGCGCGTCAGCCCCGACAGATCGAAATAGGACAATCCGACCGCGACCCCCGCGATCACCAGCAACACCACCAGCCCCAGAACCGTGCGGTTCATCTTCGTCCCCCTAGCCGCGCTTCAACTGGAAGGCCAGGGCGTCCACCTCGGCCTCCAGCGCGTTGAAATCATTCTCCAGACAGGCCTGATCGATGCGCGCCACCACCTGCCCATAGGCCACGATCCCCTCGCGCAGCGGCCCCAGCCTGTCGCGCGCGGGCCCGGTCGCGCGCTTGGCCAGATCGGCATAGGTTTCGACATTCGCCACCATCTTCGGCAGATAGGACGTGATGAACCGTTGTGCCGAGCGGTAATCCGCCGGGTCCTTCAGGATCTGGTCACGCATCGAGATCAGGTGCCCCTGCATCGCCAGCAATTCGTCCTTGTCTGCGCCGACCGCCACCCGGCCCACCCGCCGCGCCGCATCCTCCAGCATTTGGCCCGCGCGCGCGATATCCGCTGCCGACACCCGGTCCGACAGCACGATTTCTTCGAGCGGCGTGCGCCGCCCGATGATCAAAAGCAGCGCGAGATAGGCCGCAGCCCCCAAGCCAAGGGCCACGAACCATTCCAGCAGCAGCCCCTGAAACGCCGCCAGAAACACCAGCCCGGCCAGCACCCCGGCCACCACCTGCCGCATCCCGTCAGGCAATTTCATCAGTTGTAACCCTTCGCCCCGCGCAGGGCCGCCGCGATGTCGTTGCCCGCCTTGAACAGCCGACCGATCGACGCCTGCGACAGCGCCTTCAACTGCTCTTCATCCGCCGCGCCGAAGGCGATCGAATGGATCGGGATGTCGCGGGCAAATCCGCTGCCGTCGATCCGCGCCTGCATCCATTCGCGGTTGATCACCTCGGACTGCCCGTCGGTCATCGCGACGATGGCGGGCAGATGGTCGAACAGCGTGCCGTCCGTCGCATAGGGCTGCAGCAGGTCGACCGCCGTGCCGATCGCGGCATAAAGATCGGTGCCGCCCTCGGCCTGCAAGCCGTTGATCCGGGTCAGCGCCGCCGCCATTTCGGCCGGATCGCCGCCGGTCACGATGGTGGGGGGCAGGGGCGCGTGGTTGAACGGCAGGATGATGGTCACATCCCGGCGCGACGGTTGCAACAGGCTGACCGCCGCCACCGACGGGTCGAGCAACAGCGTCATCGCCTGTTTCAACTGCGCCAGCGGCTCCCCCTCCATTGAGCCCGAGACATCCAGCACCCAGATCGTCAGGGACGGCTTGCGCAGTTCGGATTGATACAGCGTCAACGCTTCGGCGATCACCGCCGAGGACGGCACCGGGACGGGCGCAATATCGCGCGTCAGATCGATCCCCCAGGCCGGGTTCCACACCGCAGGGTCGGCCCCTGCATCGGACACCCCGATCAACCCCGTCCGCCGCCCGAGCGCGCTCAGCTTGCCTTGGGTCTCGGGCGACAGCAGGAACTGCTGCAGGGCCAGAAACGCCGTTTCCCGCGCCGCATCGCCCTTGTTGATCAGCGCCAGCGGGCTGTCGGCGACCGACATGCCATTGGCCGGATAGACGATGTAAAGCGGCTCCAACCCCTTGGCGACCAGCGCCTGATTGGCCTCGATCACCACCGATTCATAGTTGATCATCGCATCGAACGCGCCCGGATTGGCCACCAGACTGTCCTTCAGCCAGCCCGACGACCCCGACGAGCGGTCCACCGTAGACAGCAGTCCGCGCATATCCTCCTGCAGCTTTGGTTCCGCCAGGTTTTCCATCGTCAGCACATCCGGGTTGCCCGCAAGCGCATATAGAAACCCGATATAGGCGCTGGCCCCCGAGTTGCTTTGCGTGGCCGATGTCATCGACAGCCGGAACGCGCCCGACCGCGCCGCCTCTTCGATCATCTGCACCGTGATGTCATCGCGCCCGACCCAGCCCAGCTTTTTCGCCAGCGAGGTTTTCACCCCCAGCACCACCGGCGAGCGCAGAATGGATGTCGCATGGGCGACCACCTTTTGCGTGTCGCCCAACTCGATCCACAGCGAATGGGCGGGCCAGACCGCATCGTAGTCGCTGTCCTTGCCCGCCGCCAGTGCCCGGCTGATATCGACCGAACCGAGATAGCTCATCTCGACCGTCACGTTGTTGTCGGCCGCCCAACCCTGCACCAAAGGCTCCAGCGCCTGGTTCTCCGACCCTGCGACGATGCGCAGGGTGGTCGGCGGGGTGGCTTGCCGCAGACCCAGCACGGCAATCGTCACAACGGCGATCACGGCGGCGGTGAGGATGAACAGACGCTTCATGAAACGCACTCCGCTTTGACCTGCAAGCTTGGCTAACATGGACCCTTGACGGTCGTGCGACAAGGCTTCGCGCCGTTGCAGCGCGCCAAATCGATCGCGCATTATCTGCCCACAACCACCCTGCGGGTCCGTCCACCGCTTTCGCCCTCGATCCGGAGGGCCGGTGAGCCCGCGATCGACGTAGACGCCCTTGACCTCGCCGCGCAGGTGCCGGATCAGACCTTGCCGCGCTCCTCGGCCTTGGCGCGGGTCCACAGCGCGTCCATCTCCGCCAGATCGGACTGCGCCGGGGTCCGGCCGCCCTCGGCCAGCCAATCCTCGATCCGCCCGAACCGCCGGGTGAACTTGGCATTGGCGGCCCGCAGCGCCGCCTCGGGGTCCACCTGCAGATGCCGCGCCAGGTTCGCCATCACGAACAACAGGTCGCCAAACTCCTCGGCCACCTCGGCGGCGGTCAGCGTGTCGCGCGCCTCGACCAGCTCGCCCGCCTCCTCGACCAGCTTGGCCAGCACCTGATCGGTCGACGGCCAGTCGAACCCGACCCGCGCGGCACGTTTCTGCAGCTTGACCGCGCGGGTCAGGGCCGGCAGCCCCATCGCCACGCCGTCCAGCACCCGTGCCGCTCCCCGTTCCGCCGCCTTGATCTTCTCCCAATCCGCCGTCTGCTGTGCCGCCGATTTGTCCCGGCTTTCGTCGCCAAAGATATGCGGATGCCGCGCCACCATCTTGTCGGAAATGGCCCGCACCACGTCGTCGAACCCGAACATGCCCTTGTCGGCGGCGATCTGCGCCTGGAACACCGCCTGAAACAGCAGATCGCCCAACTCGCCCGGCAATTCGTCCCAGGCCCCGCGCGCGATCACATCCTCGACCTCGTGCGCCTCCTCGATCGTGTAGGGCGCGATCGTCGCGAAATCCTGCGCCAAGTCCCAAGGACAGCCCGAGACCGGATCGCGCAGCCGCTGCATGATCGCCAGCAACCGGGGCATGCCCCCCTGCGGATCGTGGATCAGATCATCGGCCATTGCCGCCCCCGTCGTTTTGCGATTTGGTCGGGCGTGTCATTCACCGGAGACCGCCCATGCCCGTCCTCAACCGTATCGCCTCTTATGCCGAGGAAATGAAGGGCTGGCGACGCCATCTGCATGCCCACCCGGAGCTGAAGTTCGACTGCGGGCAGACCGCCGCCTTCATCGTGGGCCAACTGCACGCCTTCGGGGTCGACGAGATTCACGAGGGCATCGCGCAGACCGGCATCGTCGCGATCATCACCGGCACCGGCGACGGCCCCACCCTGGGCCTGCGCGCCGACATGGATGCCCTGCCGATCACCGAAATCACCGGGGCCGATCATGCGTCGACCCGGCCGGGCAAGATGCACGCCTGCGGCCATGACGGCCATGTGACGATGCTGCTCGGCGCTGCGAAATACCTCGCCGAGACCCGTCGCTTTGCGGGGCGCGTCGCGCTGATCTTTCAACCCGCCGAGGAAGACGGCGGCGGCGGCGAGGTGATGGTGAACGAAGGCATCATGGACCGCTTCGACATCGCCCGGGTGTTCGGCATCCACAACGCCCCCAACGTGCCCTTGGGCCATTTCCTGACCACCCCCGGCCCGCTGATGGCGGCGGTCGATACCGCCACCGTCCTGCTCACCGGAAAGGGCGGCCACGGCGCCACCCCGCATGAATGTGTGGACCCGGTGGTGGCGATGTGCGGCATGGTCGGGGCGATCCAGACGATCTTGTCGCGCAACGTCTACGCGCTGGACGAGGCGGTGATCTCGGTCACCCAGGTCCATGCCGGCACTGCCAGCAACATCATCCCGGAAGAGGCGATGTTCTGCGCCACGATCCGCAGCTTCAAGCCCGACGTGCGCGACCTTCTGAAACGCCGGTTCACCGAACTGGTCGAAGGTCACGCGGCGGCTTACGGCGTGACGGCACGCATCCATTACGACTGGGGCTATCCCGCCACCGTGAACGATCCCGACCAGTCCGATTTTGCCGCACAAGTTGCCCGTGACGTGTCCGGCCCCGAGGCGGTGAACGACCGCGCCAACCGCGAGATGGGGTCCGAGGATTTCAGCTACATGCTGCAGGCGCGCCCGGGGGCCTATCTGTTCATGGGCATCGGGCCGGGGGCGGGGCTGCACCATGCAGGATATGATTTCAACGACGAAGCCTCGCCCATCGGGGCCAGCTTCTTTGCCCGGCTGGTCGAAACCGCTCAGCCCCTGACCTGACCCCGCAGGGCCGGGACGATCGCAAACCCGATCTGCCCGGCCAGGCCCAATGCTCCGGCAGGTGTGGCCATCGCCGCGACGAACCCGGCCAGGCTTTGCCCCGACGCAGGGGCCAGACCCGATTCTGCCGCCATCAGCATCGCAAATGCCAGCCCGCCCATCGCCAACCGGCCACGCAACGCCATCGGCCAGCGCCGCAGAACCCGGCCCGCCACCCCTCAGGACAGGGCCAGCACCAGCGGCACCTCGACCGCCACCGCCGCCAGCGGGCCGATCACCGGGGCCAGCAGCAGCACCCGCAGCACGCCCAGCCCGAAGGCGGCAGCAAACACGACCCCGAAATACACCCCCGCCGCCGGTGCCAGCATCATCCCTTGCCCCCAAACCCCTAGCGTCATAGCCCATCCGCCGCTACTCTGGTCGTCATACCACGCTCAACTCACAGGCAGTTCCATGAAATCCCTTGCCCTGCTCGTGGCGGTTGTCGCCACCCCCGCGCTTGCCGATGACCTGCTGTTCTTCCAGTCGCCTACCGGCAACATCCACTGCCTCATCGCCACCGGCGACTATGCCGAGGCGCGCTGCGACATGATCGAACTGACGCCGACCTACCGGCAGCCGCCGCCGAATTGCGACCTCGACTGGGGGGCCTATTTCACCGTCGGGCTGTCGTCGCGCCGGGGCCAACTGGCCTGCGTCGGGGATACGGCGGTCAATCCGGGCTCGGTCGTGCTGGGATATGGCCGGACGATCTCGCTCGGCGGGTTTGACTGCACCTCCGAAAAGACCGGCATGACCTGCACCAATCCCGCCGGGCACGGCTTTACCCTGTCGCGCGCGAAACAGCAGTTGTTCTAGGCCGGTTGGCCGGGGTTCGCAGACTGCGGCACGCCAGCCTGCGCTGCCGGGGTGCGCCGGGGGTGACACCCCGATGCCACAGCGGTTGCGCGGGTTGCCGTGCCGCAGGCCCGACTTGACTCCGCGCGCCCGTTCCGGCCTAACCGATGCACCCGGATCCGCGGAGTCTCCGGCCCGAACAATCCCGCCTGCTCCGGAGTCCGCCATGGCCCTCGAAGACGCCAGATCGCAAACCGACACCGCGTTCACCCGACCCGGACAGCGCGGCTATTCCTTTGAGAACGCCTTTGGCGGGGCGACGTCGTTCCTGCGGCGCAGCTATACCAAGGACCTGACCGGGGTCGACCTCGCGATCACCGGCGTGCCGTTCGATCAGGCGGTGACCCACCGCCCCGGCACCCGGTTCGGCCCGCGCGCCATCCGCGAGGCGAGCGCGCTGATGCCCTATGACCCGCCCTATGGCTGGCCGTCCAGCCCGCTCGAGGATATGAACATCATCGATTACGGCGACTGCGCCTTTGACTATGCCAGGACCTCGGATTTTCCGCAGACCCTGACCGACCACATCGCGACCATTCTGGATGCCGGGGCGGGCACCATTACCCTCGGCGGCGATCACTACATCACCTTTCCGATCCTGCGCGCCTATGCGGCCAAGCATGGCCCGATGGCGGTCATCCATTTCGATGCCCATTCCGACCTGTGGCCGGATGATGACCTGACCCGGATCGATCACGGCACCATGTTGTACAAGGCGGTCAAGACCGGCCTTGTGGACCCGGCGCGGTCGGTGCAGATCGGCATCCGCACCACGACCGAAGACTACCTCGGCATCCACGTCATCGACGCCCGCGAGGTGCACGAGGCGGGCTGCGGCGCCACCGTCGCCCGCGTCAAGGAGATCGTCGGCGATGCCAAGACCTATGTGACGTTCGACATCGACTGCCTCGACCCTTCGGCGGCCCCCGGCACCGGCACGCCGGTCTGGGGCGGGCTGCAGTCGTGGCAGGCGGCGGCGATCCTGCGCGACCTTGCGGGGATCCGGATGGTCGGCGGCGATATCGTGGAGGTGTCGCCGCCCTATGACACCACAGGGGCCACGGCCATCGCCGGGGCGCATGTGGCCTACGAGCTGATCTGCCTGTATGACTGGTTCAGAAACCATCGGTAACAGATTGAAAATCCACAGCATGATCCTCTATGCAGCCCTTGCCGTCCTTGCCGTGGCCATCGCGTTCGTCCGCCTTGCGCCATCGGACCCCGCGCGGTGGCACATCGACCCCGGCACGATTCCCGCGACCGGTTGCACGGAGTTGACCACTACCCGGTCCGGCGCGCGGGTGACCTGCCTGCATCCCGACGACCCCGCCACCCTGCTGGCCAAACTCGACACCATCGCCCTGGCCGCGCCGCGCACCACCCGGCTGGCGGGCAGCGCGGAAACCGGACGGATCACCTGGGTCAGCCGGTCGCTGCTGTGGGGTTTTCCCGATTACACCACCGCGCAGGCGACCCCGACGCCCGAAGGCACCCGGCTCGACATCCTCGCCCGACAGCGGTTTGGCGAATCTGACCTGGGGGTGAACGCAAAGCGGCTCGGGGCTTGGCTCGCCGGTCTCTGACCCCGGTTTTTCGCCCCAAAAGATCGCGCGGGGTCCGGGGATGACCCCGCGCAGCGGCTGCCCCTTGACCCTGCGCCGCCAAATCGCCAAACCCCCCCTATGGTTCCGTTAGACAAACTCGCCCAGATCACCCAGCGGTTCGAGTTCCTCGAAGCGCGGCTCAACGCCGGGGCGCAGCCGTCCGAGATTGCCGAAATCAGCCGCGAATACAGTGACCTGAAACCGGTCGCCGAGGAAATCGCCGCCTATCGCCGCGCGCTTGACGATCTGGCCGAAGCCGAAGCGATGCTGGCCGACCCGGAAATGCGCGGCCTGGCCGAAGAAGAGCTTCCCCGGCTCAAGGCGCGCATCCCGGAAATGGAACAGACGCTGCGGCTGGCCCTGCTGCCGCGCGATGCGGCGGATGCCCGCCCGGCGATCCTTGAAATCCGGCCCGGCACCGGGGGGGACGAGGCCGCGCTGTTCGCCGCCGACCTGCTGCGGATGTATCAGCGCTATGCCGAAACCATGGGCTGGAGCTTCGAGATCCTCGAACAGCAGGACAGCGATCTGGGCGGCATCAAGGATGTCAGCGCCCATATCGCCGGTCCGGGGGCCTTTGCCCGGCTGAAATACGAGTCTGGGGTGCATCGGGTCCAGCGGGTGCCGGAAACCGAGGCGCAGGGCCGTATCCACACCTCGGCTGCGACCGTGGCCGTGCTGCCCGAGGCGGAAGAGGTCGATCTGGTGATCCCGGCCTCCGACATCCGCATCGACACCATGCGGGCCAGCGGGGCAGGCGGCCAGCACGTGAACACCACCGATTCGGCGGTGCGGATCACCCACCTGCCGACGGGCATGATCGTCACCTCGGCGCAGAAATCGCAGCACCGCAACAAGGAAATGGCGATGCAGGTGTTGCGGGCGCGGCTTTACGATCTGGAGCGGACCCGCGTCGACACCGCGCGCGCCGCCGACCGCAAGGCGCAGGTCGGCTCGGGCGACCGCTCGGAACGCATCCGCACCTACAACTTCCCCCAAGGCCGGATGACCGACCACCGGATCAACCTGACGCTCTATTCGCTGGCCCAGATCATGCAGGGCGATCTGGGGGCGATCATCGATGCGCTGACCGCGCATGACCAGGCCGCCAAGCTGGCCGAGATGGAGGGATGACCGGGGCGGACGCGCTGCGCGCCGCGATCCCCCGGCTGCGCGAGGCGGGTATCGAGGATGCCGCGCGCGACGCCCGGCTGCTGCTGGCCCATGCGCTGCAGATCGCGCCGGACCGCCTGACGCTGCATCTGGGCGACGATCTGCCCCCGGGCTGCAAGGGACGGCTGGAGGTTCTGATCGCCGCGCGGCTGGCACGGCAGCCGGTCAGCCAGATCACCGGGCAGCGGCTGTTCTGGGGCCGGTCCTTCGCGGTAACCCCCGATGTGCTCGACCCGCGCCCCGAAACCGAAACCCTGGTTGCCGCCGCATTGAGCGAACCCTTCGACCGGGTGCTGGACCTTGGCACGGGGACGGGCTGCATCCTGCTGACGCTGCTGCTGGAACGCCCCGGCGCAGTCGGCGTGGGCGTCGATCTGTCGGCGGCGGCGCTTGGGGTTGCCGATCAGAACCGCCGCCGGTTCGGGGTGGGGGGGCGGGCGATGCTGGAACAGGGCAACTGGTTCGATGCGGTCCGGAAGGCCTTCGATCTGATCGTGTCCAACCCGCCCTACATTGCCGCCGACGAGATGGCGGGGCTGGCCCCCGAGGTCCGGGATTGGGAGCCGCATCTGGCGCTGACCCCGGGCGGTGACGGGCTGGACGCCTACCGGGCGATCACTGCGGGGGCGGGCGCGCATCTGCGGCCCGGCGGCCGGTTGATGGTGGAAGTCGGGCCGACCCAGGGTCCGGCCGTGGCGATGATGATGCAGGGTGCAGGATTGGTCGATGTCGTCCACCTTCCCGATCTTGACGGTCGCTGTCGGGTGATCGCGGGCCGCGCGCCCGTCTGAACCTTGCACCCGTCTGAACCTTGCGCCCGTCTGAACCTTGCGCCCGTCTGAACCTTGCGCCCGTCTGACCCTTGCGCCCGTCTGACCCTTGCGCCCGGCAGAGCCACGCCTTTCGCAAGAAAAGCCTTGCCTGATCCGGCGGGCTGTGATTATTCAGAGGGGCGCGAAGGGCGGGGCACTCGGCTCCCCTCACGCACAGTCGCTACCGATCGCCATTTCCAAGCGCCAAAGGGTGCAGGTGCCCGGTCACAGCCAGATTTTCTGGATCAAAGGACAACATGCGCTCTTCCAAGTCTCGTTCGCGTTCAAAGACGAACCGCCCGCGCACGCTCGGCAACATCATCAACCGGGTGTTCGACAGTTCGGGCCCCGAAGGCAAGGTGCGTGGCACGCCACAGCAGATCATTGAAAAGTATGTGTTTCTGGCCCGCGATGCACAGTTGTCGAATGACCGGGTTGCCGCCGAAAATTTCCTGCAGCACGCCGAGCATTACACCCGGATGCTGGGCGAGGCGAACCGCGAGCTGGCCGCCGAACAGGACAGCCGACAGCCGTATCAACCGCAGAACGGCGGTCATCAGAACGGCGGGCAGCAGAATGGTGGGCAACAGAACGCCGCGCAGCAGAATGGCGGGCGAGACCGGGACGCTCAGCGCGTCGACCCCCGTCAGGATGCCCGTTCCGACCCGCGGCAGGACCAGCGGTCGGACAACCGGGCCGATCCGCGCCCGGAGGCCCGCTCCGACAATCGTCCCGACAACCGCCCCGACAATCGGGATCAGAACCGCTCGGAACCCCGCAGCGATCCGCGTCAGGACCGCGAGCGCGCCGAAACCCGCGCCGATGCGCGCGCTGAAACCCGCTCCGAACTCCGACCCGACCCCCGCAGCGAGGAACGGCCTGCTGATCGCGGCGACTTCCGGGGCGACTTCCGGCCCGATTTCACCTCGCACCGCCTGGCGGAAACCCGGTCAGCCCCGGATGATGTGATCGATCTGTCGGGCGACGACGACCGGGGTCTGGTCGAAACTCCGGAGGCTGCCGAGTCAAGCCCGCGTCGCACGGCACAACCCCGCGCCGCCGTGCCGGACGAAATGCCCAGGTCGGACGAGATGATGGTGCCACGCGACAGGCCCGACCTGACCAGCCCGGCAGAAGGCGGCGGCGTGATCGAAGCCGAGGGTGACGTGGCAGCGCCAAAGCCCGCCTCCAAACCGCGCTCCACCAGCGCCCGGCGGCCTCGCAGCGCGAAAAAGCCTGCGGAACCCTCGGAAACCGGCATCGAGACCCCCGGCGGAGCTCCGCGCGAAGCGGCAGAGTAAGGTGGTCTCAGGCAGCCTGGCGCGCGGCAACACTGCGCGCCAGGGCACAAAACGCCTCCAGTGACACCTCTTCAGCGCGTTGCGTGGGCGCAATGCCCGCGCCCCGCAGATGCTCCTCGATATCAAGGGCGACCGATTTCAGGCTCGACCGCAGCATCTTGCGCCGTTGATTGAACCCCGCCGCCGTCAGCCGCATCAGCACCGCCGCGTCGGCCGGAAACCGCGGGGCGGGCAGGGCGGTCAGATGCACCACCGCCGAATGCACGCTGGGGGCCGGGGTGAAGGCTTCGGGCGGCAGCGACATCACGATCTTCGCGTCGCAGCGCCACTGCGACAGCAGCGCAAGCCGACCATAATGGTCCCCGCCCGGTTTCGCCACGATCCGTTCGGCCACCTCGCGCTGGAACATCAGGGTCAGGCTGTGCCAGACCGGCGGCCAGTGCGGCGGGGTCAGCCAGCGGATCAGCAGTTCCGTGCCGACGTTGTAGGGCAGGTTGGCCACCACCCGGATCGGCGGCGTCAGATGTGACAGCACATCGACCGCCAGCGCATCGCCCTGGATCACCCGCAGCCGCCCCGGATAGGCGGCGGCAATCTCGGCCAGCGCCGGCAGGCAGCGCGCGTCCTTCTCGACCGCCAGCACATGGCGGGCACCTTCCACAAGCAACCCGCGGGTCAGGCCGCCCGGCCCCGGCCCGACCTCCAGAACGTCGCAGGCCGAAAGGTCCCCCGCCAGCCGCGCGATCTTCGCGGTCAGGTTCAGATCCAGCAGGAAGTTCTGGCCCAACTGCCGCTTGGCCACCAGATCATGCGCCCGGATCACCTCGCGCAAGGGCGGCAGGCCATCAACCGTTCCCAAGGCCCGGGCCCTTCACCTGTTCACAAATATCCCGGGGGTCCGGGGGCTGGCCCCCGGTCCGCCCCGACCGCGCATGCGCCATCGCCTGCGCCATCCGCAGCGCCGCCACCAGGCTGTCCGGCCGCGCCACCCCGCGCCCGGCGATGTCGAATGCCGTGCCGTGATCGGGCGAGGTGCGCACGAAGGGCAGGCCAAGCGTCACATTCACCCCGCCGTCGAAATCCAGCGTCTTGATCGGGATCAGCGCCTGGTCGTGATACATGCAGACCGCCGCATCATAGGCGGCCCGCGCCCGGGGATGGAACATCGTGTCGGCGGGCAGCGGGCCGCTGACCGTCAGGCCTTCGGCGCGCAGCCGCGCCAGAACCGGGCCGATCACCGCCAGATCCTCGTGCCCCATCGCCCCTCCTTCCCCGGCATGCGGGTTCAGCCCGGCCACCGCGATGCGCGGTGACGCGACCCCGAAATCGCGGATCAGCCCGGCATGGGTCAGCCGGATCACCTGGTCAAGCAGGTCCGGGGTCAGGGCGCCTGGCACCTCGCGCAGCGGGATGTGGATCGTCGCGGGCACCACCCGCAGCGCGTCGCAGGCCAGCATCATCACCACCGGCACATCCCCCGCCAGATGCGCCAGATACTCGGTATGCCCCGGAAAGGCGAACCCCGCCCCATCCTGCAGCGCCTTCTTGTGGATCGGCGCGGTGCAGACGGCCGCCGCCTGACCCGCCTGCACCATCGCCACCGCGCGCGCGATCACCGCGATCACGGCGGCGGCGTTCGCGGGTTCGGCCAGCCCCGGCCGTTGCCGCGCCGGAAAGCGGTGCCGCAGCACCGGCAGGACGGACCCCGGCACCTCCATAGCTTCTGCAGGGCTGGCGATCACCGCGATCTCGGTCCCGGCGGGCAGATGATCCGGGTCGCCCAGCCAGAAGAATGGCACCGCGGCCCCCAGGATGCGGCGCGCGAGCGGCGCGAGCTCCGGCCCGATGCCGGCCGGTTCGCCGCAGGTCAGCACGACGGGCAGCCCCCCTGGCGGCGGATTTCTGGACGGCAGACTGCGGGGCGGGGAAGGCGGGTCCTGGCTCACGGGGTTTGGATGATCGCTTCGGCGCGGAGTTCGGACAGGAACAGTTCGGCCTGCCCGGCCAGCCGCGCATTCAGCAACCGCGACCGGATCTCCTCGCGCGAGGGCGGCACCTCGGTGGTCGGCGTGCGGGCGCACAGCATCAGGAACACCCGGAACCCGCTGCGGGTCAGCGAGGCATCCGCCTCGTTTGCGTCGAGGCCTGCCAGCACGCGCCGGATGTCGGCGGGCACCTGCGCCTCGGGCAGGGCGCTGCGGCTCAGCCGGTCGGCGGGCATCTTGCGGGCCTGTTCATAGAGGCTGTCGCAGGTATCCACCGCGCCGCGCAACCGGGCAATCTCTGCGGCGGTTCCGCCGTCTTCCGGTATCAGATACTGCGCATAGTCCAGCGTCTTGGTCGCCGCCACCTCGCCCGCCTCCTGCCCGATGTCGCGCAGGAAATACAGCACCACCGCCCCCGGCACGCTGAACGGCTCGCTGACCGTCCCGACCTTCATCGCCCGCAATCTGGCCCCCGTGGCGGCAGGCAGCGCGTCGATCGGCTGCCAGTCGAGGCGCCCCCCGGTGGGGGCGGTTTCCGCGATCGAATACCGGCGCGCCGCGTTGACGAAGCCGGTCTCGGTCCTGATCTCGCTGGCCAGCCGCCGCGCCAGCGCCATCGCATCGCCGCCCTCGACGCGTCCGTTGGTCGGCAGCACGATCTCCGACAGCAGCACGCGGACCGGCCCGCCCGGCGCCAGACCCGCCGCGATGGCGCGGTCGATCTCGGCCGCCGTGATCTTGACCTGCGGCCCGTATTTTGCCCGGATCAGCTCGCGCCACGACAGACCCGCCGCGACGAAATCGCGAAAGGTCTGGGCATCGACGCCGCCCTGACCGATCGCGGCGATGAACTCGTCGATCGACAGGTTGGCCCGCGCGGCAAATTCGGTCATGCCGGTGGTGATCTGTTCCGGCGTCAGCTCCAGCCCGACCGATTTTGCGGCCTGCAGTTGCAGGCGTTCGTCCACCAGACTGTCCAGCGCCACCTTGGTCAGGTCGCCCGGCTGGCGCAGCAGTTGCAGAAACAGGACGCGCTGGTTCAGTTCATAGCGCGTCACGAGCTGGTCGTTGACCACCACCACCGGCGCGAACAGGTCCTGGGCAAACCCCGGCAGCACCGAGGCCACCAATATGATCCCCGACGCCACCCAAGCCCTGATCCCGCCCACCTGTCGCATGTTCATCCCTAGCCGCCGCTTACCGTCTGCATTGCCGGGCCAACCCTGCCGAGTTGCCTGCAATCCCCAGAAACTCGACCGAAAGGCCCAAATCCGTGGTCGGCTGCACATTAGTCGAGGATGTGTACCGACGCGAGAGCGAAAGATTGAGGTTGATGCATTCGTTGTGAAAGCTGACCCCGACCCCGGCGCGGCTGGCGCGGTCGGTGATCACGTCATAGCGGGTGGACAGGTTGGCAGACCAGGCGCTGGTCATGTCATAGGCCGCATCGATCACCAGTTCCTCGGTCGCCTCGTCGCGGTTCTCGGTCAGATCCGCCACCACATAGACATAGCTTGCCGCAACGGCATAGCGGTTGCGGTTGAAATCCAGCCGCACCTCGCCCTTGGCCACCGACAGGTCATCGTCGAACAGCAGCCGGTTGGTCATGCTCAGCCCGGCCGATTGCAGTTGCGTGGCCAGCAGCCAGTCCGACGTCACCCCGGCAAGGCCCGACGCCTCGCCGAACTGATCCTCGGCCGTGCGCCGGATCACCCGGCCGGCCAGAACCCCGAGGGTCCAGCCGGACGGATCGCTGCGCAGATAGCTGATGCCGAGGTTGGCACGCGGTCCGCGCTCGATCGCATCAGACCCCGGAAAGCGGGTCAGCGCGAACAGGTTGCCCTCGTCGAAATCGACCAGGGCACTGTCCTCGTTCGGCAGGTTGGCATCACGGGCCGATGCGGTGACCAGTTGCACCACGGGTTCGATCACATGACTGACGCCGTGCGCGCCGGTCCGCACCCAGGGCCAGCGCAATTCGACCGCCGCCGCCCCGGACGTCCGCTGTGTGGTGGCGGCGTAAACATCGTCCTGCGCGATCACATAGACGTCGGCCCGCACCTCGGCCAGGGCCGCAAGCTGCAGCCCGAACGGCCCGGTCCAGTTGCGCCGCCAGTCGCCGCGCAGCGACAGCCGCCCCAGATCGCGCCCGTCGGCAATCGAGTCGCCATCGCCGTCCGCCCCGCTTTCCGACTGCCGGTAATGGCCGTGGCCCTGAAACAGCACCCCGGCGGTTCCGCCCAGGACAGTCGGGGAAAACCGGCGGTGAAACGTCAGATCCCCGACCAGCGAAGGTTGCGTCTCGTTGCTTTCCCCGTCGCGCAGGGTCTGAAAGCCGGTCAGTGCCGCGCTGTAGTATTCGTCGCGGCGGGTGCGGGTGATCGCGACGCGGCTTTCCAGCCGGTCCTGATCCGAGATGCCGTAGTCCACCAGATAGCCGCGATCGGTGACCCCGATGCCATCGAACGTCAGCACGAAATCGCGCGGCAGGTCGAACGCGCCCTGTGCCGTCAGATAGCCGCGCGCCTCGCCGGGCAGAAGTTCGTCTTGCGACAGGGCGCCTGTCACGCTGATCGTGCCGGTGCGGAATGCCTGTCGATAGCGCAGTTCCAGACTGCGGCCGTCCTTGGCGCTGATGTAGGGGGTCAGCAGCAGGTCGCGGTGATCGCCCAGCCTGACGAAATACGGCACCTTGATCCCGACCCCGAGGCCCGAGGTGCTGCGCAGGTCGGGCAGCATGAACCCGGTGGCGCGGGTCAGCGTCGGGTCGGGCATCCGCAGGCGCGGAATGTAGAACACCGGCACGCCTGCAATGCGGAACTGCGCGTGGTCGAAATACAGTTGTTGTTCCAGTTGGTCATGCACCACGCGGCGCGCCCGGATTTCCCAAAGCGGCGTCGGGTTGCCGGCGCAGACCTTGCACGACGAGGCCGCGACCCGGTTCAACGCCGTATACCGCCCGCCGACCCGGATCATCTCGGCCGCCGCCAGTTGCAACTGCTGGTCCAGCACCAGCCGGGCCGAGGTCAGGATGCCGCTGGTCAGATCGCCCGACAGCTCGGCCTGATCGGCAAGGATCACGTCGCCGTTGGCATCGCGGACCCGGATCGGCCCGCTGATCGTCAGCAGGTCGGCCTGCCGGTCATAGATCACGCCCGAGGCCTGCAAGGTGGTGCCCTGATAGAAAACCTCGACATTCCCGGACGCCACCAGCACGTCGTTGCCCCGGATCGCCAGACTGTCGGCGATCAGCGTCGCGCGGTCCTGCGCGCAGGCGGGCAGCGCCGTCCACAGCAAGGCCAGAAGGATCAGCACGCGGCGCATCTCAGCCATCCTCGCGCTGCAGCAACAGACCAAGCGCCAGCAAGGCCGCGCCGACGGGGGGTGTCCAGGCCGCAAGGGCGATCGGGATCTGCCCGTTGTCGCCCAGAACCTGCCCGAAGTTGCGCAAAAGGAACGCCACAAATCCCCCCAGCAGCGCCAGCAGGACCATCGACCCGGTCTTGCCAAGCCGCGAGTGCCGCATGGTGAAGGCGGCGGCAATCAGCACCATCGCCGCAAACAGCAGCGGCAGCGCCAGTTCCATCTGGAACCACACCCGATGGCTGCGCGCGGAAAAGCCGGCCCGTTCCAGATCCGCGATATAGGACGGCAGGTCCCAGATGCCGATGGCCGAGGGCGTTCCGAACCCGTCGCGGATCTTGTCGCGGGTCAGGTCGGTCGGCAATGTCCCTGCCGCGTCCAGCCGGGCCGCGCGTTCGGGATTGTCGGCATCGAGCGGCCAGGACTTGACCCCGGTCAGCCGCCAGGCCCCGACATCCAGCGCCGCGCGGTCCGCCTCGATCCGGCGCAGCGGGGTGCCATCGGCGGCAAAGGTCAGGAAGGTCGCATCGTAAAGCTCGGTTCCATCCAGATTGGCCCGCGCCGACTGGATCACCGTCTGCCCGGTGTCGCCCCCCTGCCGCAGCCACAACCCCGCCTCCGAAATCGACAGGACCGACCCGCCGCGCGCATGGCCCTGCGACAGCGTGTCGTACTCGCGCGAGGTGGCCGCGACGATCGGGTTCAGCACCGCCACCGCCAGCGCCCCGATCAGGGCCGCCGTGACCGCAGGGGCCATCACGAACCGCAAGCCGGACCGCCCCGCCGCGCGGATCGCCACCAACTCGCTGGACCGCGCGAGGCTGACGAACAGCCCGATCGCCGACAGAACCAGGATCAGCGGCAGGATGCGATACAGGCTGGACGGCACGTTCATCGCCGCCAGCACCGCCGCCTCGCGGATCGAAATCCCGGGGTCGCCGAAGCGGCGCAACTGATCGATGATGTCGATGGTCAGCATGATGCCCAGAAAGGCCCCGAACACCTGCCCGAACAGGCCCAGAAACCGGCGCGCGATGTAAAGGCTGAGCGTCACGCCGCCGCTCCCGCTGTCGTCGGGTCGACGGGCGACGCATCGATGGGCGGCACCCGGCGCGGACGCTGCGACCACCACAGCGTACCGGTGCCGATGGCCAGCCCCGCCGCCCCCGGCAGATAGGCCAGCAGCCAGCCCAGAGGATGCGAAAGTGCCAGGTTGGCCGCCAGCGTGGTCAGCGCCTGCACGACGATCAGCATCCCGATGGCGAGGCCGATCTGCCGCCACAGCCCGAACCGGCTGAACGCCCCCAGCAGCAGCGCGGCAAAGCCGATCACCGGAACGGTCATCGCGGTCAGCGGTTCGGCAAACCGCCCCTGCGCCTCAACCCACAACACGTTCGCAGGTGCGCCGACTTCCGTCAGGATGGCAGGCGTCGGCCACAAAAGGTCGGACGTCGCAAGTTCGCCCATCTGACGGTCGGGCCGGGCCTTGCCGGTCAGCAAACTGCCCAAGTCAAAGGTGAAATCGGCAAAGCGGGTGACCGACAGGCGGCTGTCTGCCTTGGTCAGGGTTTGCGCCATGCCTTCGAACATGATCAGCTTCGGCCCCGACTCTCCCCGGGCGAACAGGGCCCGCCGCGCCGTGTAGGTCACGCTTTCCGCCGGATTGCGGCCGTCGGACAAGAACAGGTCCAGCAATTCGCCGGTCACCGAAATCTCGCGCAGATAGAGCGTCACGCCACCGGCCGGATGGGTGAACTGCCCGGGCGTCAGATAGCGCGCCGTGACGTTTTCGGAAATCTCCGCTTGCCGCTGGATCATCGCGGACCGGCTGGCAGGCACCAGCACGTGCAACAGCACCAGCATCATCGCCAGCACGATCGCGCCGAACATCAGAACCGGACGCGCCAGCCGGAACGCGGAAAACCCGGTGGCCTGCATCACCACCAGCTCGCTTTCCTGCATCAGCCGGTTGGTCACCGACACCGCCGCGATGAAGCCCGCGATCGGCAGGACCAGACGGATGACGTTGGGCAGGGTCAGCAGCGAAAATTCGACGAAGACCAGCGCGGTCTGCCCGTCCCCGATCAGTTGGTCGAACAGGCCGACGGCGCGATTGACCCAGTAGACCGCGACCAGCACCAGTGCAAAAAAGCCGAAGGTGGCAAGAAGTTGTGACAGAAGATATCGGTCGAATCTCGACACCCGCTGGCTCTCCCGCCGCATTGTTCCAAACCAGACGCTAACGGAAATCCGCGCCGGGGAAAACTCATATCTGGCCATTCCGGGTGCGCCGGACTAGCGTTGCGCGAACCCTTGCGCGGGGCAGCCCCGCAGACCCCAGATTTGGAGATGTCGATGTCGCACCCCCTGCCGATCCAGTTCCAGTCCGTCGACATCGAGGCGCTGGCCGCACAGCCCGGGCGCATCGCCATCCTGCTGGACGGGACGAGCCCCGCCACCGCCGCCGCCCGCCGTCTGGACCGGCTGATGCGGGGTGCGCTGACCCGCTACATGGCGTCCGACGCCTTTGCCAAGCTGACACCGGGCGAGGCGCAGGACCTTGCCTATCCGGCAGGGCTTGCCGCCGATGCGCTGCAGGTGGTCAAGCTGCCGCGCAAGGCCGACATGGCCGCCGCGCGCAAGGCTGGTTCGGCGGTGGCGGCCCGCCTGACGCCCGCGCCGACCGTGGTGCTGGCCGAAGGGCATCCGCGCGCCGCAGACGTAGCCTTCGGTCTGGCGATGCGGGCCTATGATTTTACGCCGCACAAGACGACCGAGGTCAAGGCCCCCGGTCCGGTCACCCTTCTGGTCGCCAACCCCGAGGCGACAGCCGCCGCCGCAGCCCCCGGTGCCGCCGTCGCCGAAGGCGTGTTCTTTACCCGCGATCTGATCAACGAACCGGCCAACGTGCTGACCACGCACGACTTTGCCGCCCGGCTTGCCGCGATGCACGAACTGGGGCTCGACGTCGAGATTCTGGAGGAGGACGACCTGACCCGGCTGGGCATGGGCGCGCTTCTGGGCGTGGGGATCGGGTCGGAAAGCCCGTCCAAGGTGGTGGTCATGCAGTGGCATGGCGGCCCCAAGGGCGAGGCCCCCTTTGCCCTGATCGGCAAGGGGGTGGTGTTCGACACCGGCGGGATTTCGATCAAGCCGGCGGCGGGCATGGAAGAGATGACGATGGACATGGGCGGCGCGGGGGTGGTGGCGGGCGTCATGCGGACCCTGGCCTTGCGCGGGGCCAAGGCCAACGTCGTGGGGCTGGTTGGTCTGGTCGAAAACATGCCCGACGGGCGGGCACAGCGCCCGGGTGACGTGGTGCGCTCGATGAAGGGCGACACGATCGAGGTGATCAACACCGATGCCGAGGGGCGTTTGGTGCTGGCCGATGTGATGTGGTATGCGCAGGAACGGTTCAATCCGACCGGGATGATCGATCTGGCCACCCTGACCGGGGCGATCATTGTGGCCTTGGGCCATGAGAATGCCGGCGTGTTTTCCAACGACGACGCGCTGTGCAACGCCTTCCTGAAAGCGGCGGCGGCCGAGGGCGAAGGCGCGTGGCGGATGCCGATGGGGCAGGCCTATGACGACCGGCTGAAAAGCCGGATCGCCGACATGATGAACGTGGGCGGGCGCGAAGGCGGGGCGATCACGGCGGCGCAGTTCCTGAAACGCTTCGTAAAGGACGGCATGCCGTGGGTCCATCTGGACATCGCGGGCACCGCACTGGTGAAATCCGACCTGACGCTGTCGCCCAAGGGGGCCACGGGCTGGGGCGTGATGACGCTGGACCGGCTGATCCGCGACAAATTCGAAGGCTGACCGCGTGGCGATGGCCCTGTTCTATCACCTGACGCGGTCGGGAGCGGAGGCCACGCTGCTGACCCTGCTGCCGCGCGCCCTGTCCGCCGGGTGGCGGGTGATGATCCGGGGCGGCGACGGCGCGGCGCTGGAACGGCTGGATGCGCGGTTGTGGCTGGAGCCCGAGGACGGCTTTCTGCCGCACGGGCTGGCGGGGGGGCCGCATGATGCCGATCAGCCGATCCTGCTGGGGCAGGGCGCGGCGGTCAACGGGGCGCAGGTGCTGGTGCTGCTGGACGGCGCGCAGGTCGAGGCGGACGAGGCGCGCGGGCTGGAACGGGTCTGGACGATCTTTGACGGCGACGACCCTGCGGCGGTCGCACAGGCGCGCGGGCTGTGGACGCGGCTGACCAGCGGGGGCATTTCGGCGCAATACTGGTCCGAGGAAACCGGGCGGTGGGAAAAGAAGGCCGAAAAGCTCAGCGGCTGAGCGTCATGCGCCCCTGATCGATCGCGATGCGGAACTGGCCCAGATAATCCATCCCCAGCAACGAGATGTCCATCTCGCCATTGGTCACATAGGCCGGCAGGTCGCGGTCGGTGAACGGCCCCAGAACCACCTCGGGAAGCCGGATGCGCGCAGTGCGGACCAGGCCGTTGGCCGTCATCGCCTGCCCCAGATAGGTCAGGCTGGCCGGATCGATCCCCAGACGTTCGGCATCGCTGCGCGACAGCACCAGATTGCTCGCCCCGGTGTCGGCCATGAACGGCACCGAGGTGCCGTTGATCTGCAGCGTCAGGTAGTAATGCCCGTCGCGGGCGCGCGGCACAGAAAGCGTGCCGGTGTCCGTCACCATCTGGCGCGGCACCAGATCCGACCGCAGATCGCTCCACAGCCCGTAGCCCGCCATGGCCGCAAGAAAGATCAGCCCCCAGGCCACCGCGATCCGCAGGGCCTGCCCCATGCGCTGGCGGTATTCGACCAGCATCCAGCCGCCCACTGCCGCCAGCAGCACGACCAGATACAGCAGGTTCATCAGCGTGTCGGTTTCCATCGCACCGCATATGGGCCGCAGCCCCGGTCAGATCAACCCGGTCCCGCGCACCCCGTCGATCACGAACTGCACCGACAGTGCCGCCAGCAACATGCCCAGAAGGCGGGTGATCACGATCGTCCCGGTGCGGCCCAGCAGGCGTTCCAGCGGCGGCGAGGCCAGCAGGAACAGGAATGTCGCGACCATCATCGCCAGCATCAGCCCCAGAACGGCAAAGGTCACCGCCCAACTGCCGCCGCCTTGCCCGACCAGCAGGATCATCGTGGCAATCGCCCCCGGTCCCGCGATCAGCGGCGTGGCCAGCGGGAACACCGACGGGTCATGGTCGGGGTCGGCATGCTGCCCCTCGCGCCGCTGCGTGCGGCGTTCGAACAGCATGTCGAGCGCGGTCAGGAACAGCAACAGTCCCCCCGCGATGCGGAACGCAGGCAGCGAGATGCCGATGAACCCCAGCACCGCCTCGCCCGCTATCCCGAACAAAGTCAACAGGACCGCCGCAATCACACAGGCCCGCAGCGCCATCTTCCGCCGTTGCTCGGGGGTCATGCCTGTGGTCAGCGCGATGAACATCGGCACAAGGCCCGGCGGGTCGATCACCACGAACAGCGTCGCAAAGGCGGTGATCAGAAAGGCGGTGTCCATCGGGCCTCTAGCAGTCGGTCAGGGTGGCAAGAGCTGCAAGATAGCGGTTCAGCCGCGCCGTGTCTTCCGGCGTGATCCGGGACAACCGGGTGATGTCGAGATTGTCGAGCAGGTCCGCCCGTTTCACCAAACGCGCAACCGGATGGCCGGCGGCGCGGGCGACAAAGGCGGAATAGTCGGCATCCTGAGGTAATTTTGTAACAAATTCCATAGCTTGCAGGACGTTCCTCGAAAACCCCTCGTCGCGCAGGCGATCCATCGTCCAGTCCGGGCAATCCTCGATCACGTCATGCAACACGGCAACGATGCGCGCCTCTTCGCCCTCGACGGCGAACATCACCCTCAGGGGGTGAAGGATGTAGGGAGCGCCGGCCTTGTCGGTCTGCCCGGCGTGGGCCTGGACGGCAATCTCGATGGCGCGGGCAAGGTTCATCGGTCAGGCCGCCGATTCCAGCTTTTCCTGCGCCGCCACCCACATCGCCTCGGCCCGGTCCAGCGCCTCCATCACCTCGGCGTATTTCCTGTTCCAGGTTTCCAGCTCGCCCACCCGGGCGGCCTCATACAACTCCGGGTCGGCGAGTTTCTTGGCCAGACGGTCGCGCATGTCGTTCAGCTTGGCCAGACGCTCTTCGGATTTCTTGACCTCGGCGCGCAGGACAAGAACCTCTTCGCGGCTGATCTTCTTCACCTTTGCAGCGGGTTGCGCGGTGATCTTGATATCCTCGTCGCCCGCCAGAAGCTGACGGCGGTAGGTTTCGAGGTCTTCGGTATACGGCGTCACCGCCCCGCCCTTGACCAGCCACAGCCGATCCGCCACCAGCCCCAGCAGGTGCATGTCGTGGCTGACCAGGATCACCGCGCCGGAATATTCGGTCAGCGCCTCGACCAATGCCTCGCGGCTTTCCATGTCAAGGTGGTTGGTCGGCTCGTCAAGGATCAGCAGGTGCGGCGCGTCGATGGTGGCGAGCAACAGCGATAGCCGCGCCTTCTGCCCCCCCGAAAGCCGCCCCACCACGGTTTCCGCCTGATCCGCCCCCAGCCCGAACCCGGCCAGACGCGCGCGCAGCCGGGGCTGGCCTTCGGCGGGGCGCAGGCGCTGCAGGTGCTGCAGCGGGGTTTCGTCGATGTAAAGCTCGTCGACCTGATGCTGGGCGAAATAGCCGATCCGCAGTTTCGAGGACCGGGTCATTTTGCCGTCCATCGTGATCAGCTTGCCCGCCAGCAGCTTGGACAGCGTCGATTTCCCCTCGCCGTTGCGCCCCAGGAGCGCGATGCGGTCATCTTGGTCGACCCGCAACGACAGCTTTTTCAGGATCGCCGGGCCGCCATAGCCCACCGCCGCGCCGTCGAGGTTGATGATGGGGGGCGACAGTTCTTCGGGGGCAGGGAAGGTGAACACCACCTTCTTGGCATCCTCGGGCGCGGTGATCGTGGTCATCTTTTCCAGCATCTTGACGCGGGACTGCGCCTGCACCGCTTTGGAGGCTTTGGCCTTGAAGCGGTCGACGAAGCTTTGCAGATGCGCCCGCCGCGCCTCCTGCTTTTTCGCCTCGGCCTGCAGCACGGCGCGGCGTTCGGCGACCTGGCGGGCGAACTGGTCGTAGGGGCCCGACCAATAGGTGAGTTTCTTGTTGTCCAGATGCAGGATTCCGGTCACCGCGCGGTTCAACAGCCCGCGGTCGTGGCTGATGATCAGCACGGTATGGGGATATTTGGTCAGGTAGTTTTCCAGCCAGAGCGCGCCTTCCAGATCCAGGTAGTTGGTCGGTTCGTCCAGCAGCAGGTAATCGGGCTGCGCAAACAGCACGCCCGCCAGCGCCACGCGCATCCGCCAACCGCCCGAGAAATCCGAACAGGGCCGCTGCTGCGCCTTTTCGTCGAACCCGAGGCCCTTGAGGATGGCCGAGGCGCGCCCCTCGGCCGACCACGCGTCGATGTCGGTCAGCCGCGCCTGAATTTCGGCGATCCGGTTGGGGTCGGTGGCGGTTTCCGCCTCGGTCAGCAGGGCGGCGCGTTCGGTATCGGCCTCGAGCACGGTGTCGAGCAGCGAGGTGGAGGATGACGGCACCTCTTGCGCCACGCCGCCGATGCGCGCGCGGGACGGGATCGAAATGTCGCCGCCCTCAAGCGCCAGCTCCTTGCGGATCAGGCGGAACAGGGTGGTTTTGCCCGCGCCGTTGCGGCCCACGAGACCGACCTTGTGGCCGGTGGGAATGGTGGCGCTTGCCCCTTCGAACAGGGGGCGGCCTTCGACGGAATAGGTGATGTCTTCGATTTTCAGCATGGGGCGGGAAGTGCCCTATGGGGGGCGAAAGGTCAACCGAATTGGGGTGTCACCGGCAGCGCATCCAGCGGTCCCCCCGCATGCCTGCGGTTTTGCGCCGCCTTCCGACTTTCCAACCTGGGTTCCCCATGCTAGCAGGCGAGCGGAATTCCGGCGCGGGCTGTCCCGCGCGACAACCGAAAGAGGACCATCATGGCCGTCGAACGCACCCTGTCGATCATCAAACCCGATGCCACCCGCCGCAACCTGACCGGCAAAATCAATGCCAAGTTCGAGGAGGCCGGTCTGCGCATCGTCGCACAAAAGCGCATCCACCTGACTCCGGGGCAGGCGGGTGCCTTCTATGCCGAACATGCCGCGCGCGGGTTCTATGGCGAGCTGTGCGAGTTCATGGCGTCGGAACCTGTCGTCGTTCAGGTGCTGGAGGGCGAGGGCGCCATCCTGAAAAACCGCGAAGTGATGGGGGCCACCAACCCGGCCAATGCCGCCGATGGCACGATCCGCAAGGAATTTGCCCTGTCGGTCGGTGAAAACTCGGTGCACGGGTCCGACAGCGAGGCATCGGCGGCGCGCGAGATCGCGTTCTACTTCTCGGGTCTCGAACTGGTCGGCTAAACCCGCCGTTCCACCACGCCGAACAGATCGAGGGCCGCTTCCAGATCGGAGCGGCCCTTGTTCTGTTCAGTCGGGGTGGCGGCCTTGATCGCGTCGAAGCGCAGGCGCAGCGCGGCCTTCTCCTCGCCCTGGCAATCGTTCCACGGGCGGCCTTGCAGGCCCATCACCAGCACATAATACCCGATGAAATGCGGCGGTGTGCCCGCGCGCAGCAGGCGACGATAGGCCTCGTCCGCGCCAAGATCGCGGATTTCCTGCGCAGTATGGATGCCTGCGCGCGCAAAGGCCGCCTCGGAGGCCGGGCCTAGATTTGGGATCGAGGAAACCGGATCGGACATCGGCACATACCTGAGAGGTTTCAACCGAGACGAACCGCGCTTCCCCGCCGATGCCAAGGGGGTCGGATCAGATCGCGGCCCAGTCGCGGATCACCGGGGTGCTGCCCTGCTGCGGTGCCGGTTTTGCGGTCTGGCCCTGCTGCGGGGCAGGTGCGGTCTGGCTGCCCTGCTGGGCACCGGGTTTCTGGGTCGGGGACATGATACTGCTCCGGTCGTTTGTTGTTTTGCTGTCGTGTCGAGTCGGGTCGGTTTGGTCGTTTTATCAGCGTGAAGGCCGATCGCGCGGATCACAAGGCGGAATGTCGTCCGTTCCGTGACCGGCTATCGCGTCTGTGGGATCGCTGCAACGGCGCGACGATCAGGTTTGCGCGATCAGCCGGGCGGGAAAGCCGATCGACGCGAGGGCGGCGATCAGCGGGTCAGGATGGCTGGGCCCGCCGACGGTGACCTCGCCCCGGTCCAGATCGACGGTGATCGTGCCGCTGTCGGGCAGGGCGGACAAGGCGGCGGTGACCGACGCCTTGCAATGGTCGCAGGACATGTCGGGAACGGAAAGGCGGGTCATCGGGGAGCTCCGTGCTGCTGCGCCGTCAGCAAACAGGCAAAGCACCGGCGGCGTCAAGCGGGTCCCCTTGTTGTGCGACGGGCTGCGGGGCATATCGGCGTGATGGAGACGATGATGCACATTCCGCCGGGGGCCGCCCGTTTCGAACTGGAGGGGCTCAGTTGCGCGTCCTGCGTCGGGCGGGCCGAGGCGGCCTTGCGCGCCGTGCCGGGCGTGGTCGAGGCGGGCGTCAGCCTTGCCACCCGCCGGGCCGATGTGCGGTTCGCGGCCCCGGCCAGCCGGGCCATGCTGGCGGCGGCGCTGGCCGGGGCGGGCTATCCGGTGCGGCAGCGCAGCGTCACCCTGGCCGTCGAGGGGATGACCTGCGCCTCCTGCACCGGGCGGGTGGAGCGGGTGCTGCAGGCGGTGCCGGGGGTGGCGGGGGCAGTGGCCAATCTGGCGACGCGCCGCGCGGTGGTGACGCTGTGGGAGCCGGTGCCGCAGGAAACCCTGATCGCGGCGGTGGCGCGGGCGGGGTTCGCCGCCGAACCGGGGGCCGAGGCCGCACCGCCCGACCCGGCGGCAGAGGAAAGGGCGATCTGGCGGCGGTTCGCGCTGGCGGCCCTGCTGACCCTGCCGGTCTTCGCGGTCGAGATGGGGGGGCATCTGATCCCGGCCATCCATCACTGGGCGACGGGGGGCGGGCGGGGTCTGTGGGGCGCGCAGATGGCGCTGGTGGCGCTGGTGCTGGCCGGGCCGGGGTTTGGGTTCTTTGCCAAGGGCGTGCCTGCGCTGCTGCGCGGGGCCCCGGACATGAACGCGCTGGTGGCGGTGGGGACGGCGGCGGCCTTCGGCTGGTCGGCCTTTGTCACGCTGTGGCCCGGTCTGGTCGAAGCCCCGGCGGTGTATTTCGAATCGGCCGCGATGATCGTGGTGCTGATCCTGCTGGGCCGGGCGCTGGAGGCGCGGGCGCGCGGGCGTGCCGGGGCGGCGATCGCCCGGCTGGTGGGGTTGCAGCCAAAGCTTGCGCATGTGCAGCACGACGGGGGATGGGTCGATCTGCCCGTTGCCGCCCTGCTGCCCGGAATGGTGCTGCAGGTCCGGGCGGGGGAACGCGTGCCGGTGGATGGCGTGGTGGTGGCGGGCGGATCGGCGGTGGACGAGGCGATGCTGACCGGCGAGCCGCTGCCGGTGGCCAAGGCGGTTGGCGACGCCGTGATCGGCGGCACGGTCAACGGGTTGGGCGCGCTGGAGGTCCGCGTGCAGGCGGTGGGGGCGGATACCGTGCTGGCGCGCATTGTGGCGCTGGTCGAGGCGGCGCAGGGGGCCAAGCTGCCGGTGCAGGCGGTGGTTGACCGTATAACGTTGTGGTTCGTGCCCGGCGTGATGGCGATTGCGGCGGGGACGGTGGCGCTGTGGCTGGCCTTCGGGCCCGGGGCGGGGCCCGCGCTGGTGGCGGGGGTGGCGGTGCTGATCATCGCCTGCCCCTGTGCGATGGGGTTGGCGGTGCCGGTGTCGATCCTGGTGGGGTCGGGTCGCGCGGCCGAGATGGGGGTGCTGTTCCGGCGCGGATCGGCGCTGCAGGCTTTGGCGGGGGTCCGTCTGGTGGCGTTCGACAAGACCGGCACGCTGACCGAAGGACGCCCCGAGGTGGTGTCGGTTGCCGGGGATGTGCTGGCGCTGGCGGCGGCAGTGGAGCAGGGGTCGGCGCATCCGCTGGCATTCGCGGTGCTGGCCGAGGCGGCGCGGCAGGGGGTGGCCGTGCCTTCGGCGACGCAGTTTGTCGCGCGCCCGGGGTTGGGGGCGCAGGCGGTTGTCGGGGGCGACCTGGTCGCGGTCGGCGCGCGCCGGATGTTCGACGCGGCACCGGGCACGGTTGTGCCGCGGGTCTTGCAGGAGGCGGCGGACCGCGCCGCGCGCAAGGGGCAGTCGGTGCTGTTCGTGGCGCGGGAAGGCGCTGTGGTGGGCCTGATCGCGGTGGTCGACCGGATCAAGCCGCAGGCGGCGGCGGCGGTGGCGGCGCTGCGCCGGATGGGGGTCGAGGTGGCGATGATCTCGGGCGATACGGCGGCGGCGGCGGCCATGGTGGCGGCGGAGTTGGGCATTTCGCAGGTGCATGCCGGGGTCCTGCCGGAAGGCAAGCTCGATCTGGTCCGGGCGATGGGAACTGGGGTGGCCTTTGTCGGCGACGGGATCAACGATGCCCCGGCCCTGGCGGCGGCAGAGGTCGGCATCGCGATGGGGCAGGGCAGCGATGTGGCGATCGAGGCGGGCGACGTGGTGCTGATGACCGGCGATCCTGCGGCGGTGGCGCGGGCCATCGGTCTGTCCCGCGCCGTGATGGCCAACATCCGGCAGAACCTGATCTGGGCGTTCGGCTACAACGCGGCGCTGATCCCGGTGGCGGCCGGGGCGCTGGTGCCGTTCGGCGGGCCTGCGCTGTCGCCGATGCTGGCGGCGGGGGCGATGGCCCTGTCGTCGGTGTTCGTGCTTGGCAACGCGCTGCGGCTGGGCCGCTTCGTGGCGGCATGACCGCACGGCAAGCCGCTGCACGGCCATGTCAATCCGGCGCACCGACCCCGGAACCCCGAAGATTCGCGAGCGGCCCGCCGGGCGGCAGCCCTTCGTCAGCCCAAAATTGCGGCATCTGCCACGCCGGACGCCGCCCGCCGCAACGCATCAGCCGACCACAGGCCGGGGTGGTCAGCCCGCTTCGGCCCGGCTGGCGGTTGAAAGAAAAAGGAAAAAACACGGGGCGCTTCGTGCGGTCCGGGTTGACAGGGCGCGAGGTTCCCCCCGAAGGTCGCAAGGTCAGGGCGGACCGGCGGGCGGGCTTTCGCTTGACGGGCCTGCCGGTCGGTCTAGGCTGCACCGCAACCGGAACGATTATGCACGGACATGAGCGTGAACGATTTGAGCCTGACCCCCAATCTTCTGCAAGGTGACGTTCTGCGTCATCTGACCTTCACATTGGGCAAGGACGTGCCCAATGCCAGCACCTATGACTGGCGGATGGCGCTGTCCTTTGCGATCCGCGACCGGATCGTGGACCCGTGGTTCGCCTCGACCCGCAAGACCTGGGCGGGGGATCACAAGCGGGTCTACTATCTGTCGATGGAATTCCTGATCGGGCGCATCCTGGAGGATGCGACGGTGAATCTCGGCCTGCGCGATCTGGCGGTCGAGGTGATGGCCGGGTTCGGCCAGGATTTCCGCGCCATCGTCGAGGATGAACCGGACGCCGCCCTGGGCAATGGCGGTCTGGGGCGGCTGGCCGCCTGTTTCATGGAAAGCATGGCGACGCTGGGATGTCCGGCCTATGGCTATGGCATCCGCTATGAACACGGGCTGTTCCGCCAGCGGTTCGAGGCGGGTCAGCAGGTCGAGACGCCCGAGGATTGGCTGAGCCAGCGCAACCCGTGGGATTTCGAGCGGCCCGAAGTGTCCTACACCATCGGGTTCAAGGGCCGGGTCGATACGGTGGACGGGCGCGAGGTCTGGACACCGGACGAAACCGTCACCGCGTCGGCACATGACACGCCCGTGGTGGGCTGGCAGGGCAAATGGGCCAACACGCTGCGGCTGTGGGCGGCCAAATCGACGACGCAGTTCGATCTGGCCCGGTTCAACCGCGGCGACTATGCGGCGGCGGCGGAACCCGAGGCGCTGGCGCGGACATTGAGCCGGGTGCTTTACCCCGATGACACCACCTATCAGGGCAAGGAGTTGCGGCTGAAGCAGGAATTCTTCCTGACCAGCGCGGCCTTGCAGGACATCCTGCGGCGGTTCAAGGCGGCCCATTCCGACCTGACCACACTGCCGAAGCATGTGGCCATCCAGATGAACGACACCCATCCGGCAATTGCCGGGCCGGAGTTGATCCGGCTGTTGACGGATGTGCACAAGATGGAGTTCGAACTCGCGCTGAACACCGCGCGGGAGTGTCTGGGCTATACCAACCACACCCTGCTGCCTGAGGCGCTGGAGCGGTGGGCGACATTCACCTTCGGCACCGTGCTGCCGCGCCACATGCAGATCGTCGAGCGGATCGACGCCTGGCATCGGCGGACCTACCCGAACCGGCCGCATTACGTCGGCATCGTCAAGCATCACGAGGTGCGGATGGGCGAGTTGGCCTTCGTGATGGCGCACAAGGTTAACGGGGTGTCGGCGCTGCATTCCGACCTGATCAAGAAGAACCTGTTTCCCGAACTGCACAAGCTGCACCCCGACCGCATCGTGAACCAGACCAACGGCGTCACCCCGCGCCGCTGGCTGAAGATGTGCAACCCCGCGCTGGCCGGGCTGATCACCCGGACCCTGGGCGACGGGTGGGAGGCCGATCTGGACCGGCTGGACGGGCTTAAGGACCATGTGGACGACGCCGCCTTCCGCGCCGAATTCGACGCGGCCAAGCGGGCGAACAAGGTGGCGCTGGCCGGATGGATTGCCGATCACTGCGGCGTGCAGGTCAGCCCGGACGCGCTGTTCGACGTGCAGATCAAGCGGATCCACGAATACAAGCGGCAGTTGCTGAACATCCTGCAGACCATCGCGCACTGGGACCGCATCCGGCAGGACCCGACCGGCCCTTGGGTGCCGCGCGTCAAGATTTTTGGCGGAAAATCGGCGCCGGGCTATGCGGTGGCCAAGGAAATCATCCATCTGATCAACGATGTCGCGTCGGTGATCAATGCCGATCCGGTGACGGGCGATCTGCTGAAGGTGATCTATCCGCCCAACTACAACGTCAGCATGGCCGAACATCTGATCCCGGCTGCCGATCTGTCTGAACAGATCAGCACGGCGGGGAAAGAGGCGTCGGGCACCGGCAACATGAAGTTCATGATGAACGGCGCGCCGACCATCGGCACCCTCGATGGCGCGAATGTGGAGATCCTGCACGAGGTCGGGGCCGCGAATTTCTTCCTGTTCGGGATGACGGCCGAACAGGCGATGGCGCGCCGCACCGACCCCGACCACAGCCGCAAGGCGATCGAGGCGAGCCAGCCGCTGCAGGACGTGCTGCAGATGATCGCCGAAGGCCGGTTCAGCCCGGACCAGCCCACCCGGTTCCATGATCTGGTGCACCGGGTCTGGCATCACGACTATTTCCTTGTCGCCAGCGACTTCGACGCCTACGACAACGCACAGGCGCAGGTTGACGCCGCCTATGCCGACCGCGACGCCTGGGTGCGGATGGCGGCGATGAACACGGCGCGGTCGGGGTTCTTTTCGTCCGACCGCACCATCAAGAGCTATATGAAAGACATCTGGTCGGTGACTTCCGCCCTGTGACACCGCTTGGTCACGGCGGGCGGGTGGCTTTCGGCTTTTCCTTGGGAGGGGGATGCCATGAAAGAACGGCTGATCGAGGATGGGGCGGTTTGGGCACTTGCGGAAGGGCGGCATCCGGACCCGTTTTCGGTTCTGGGCCTGCATCGGCGCTGCCTGGCCTGGGTGGTCACGGCCTTTGTGCCCGGCGCGGACCGGCTGTGGGTCGTGACGGCCCACGGCCCCGAGGTCGAGGCGCGGGCGCTGCCGCAGGCGCCCGGCATGTTCGTGGCGGACCTGGCGGTGCGTCAGCATTACCGGTTGCGGGCCAGCGGCGGCGGGGTGGTGTGGGAGTTCGAAGACCCCTACCGCTTTGGCCCGGTTCTGGGCGAGCTGGACGAATACCTGCTGGGCGAGGGCACCCACAAACGGCTGTGGCAGGTTCTGGGTGCGCATCTGATCACCCATGAGGGCGTGGCAGGCACCCATTTCGCCGTCTGGGCCCCCAATGCCGAACGGGTCAGCGTGGTCGGGGATTTCAACACCTGGGACGGGCGGCGGCACCAGATGCGCAGGCGCGGGGCCTCGGGCGTGTGGGAGACGTTCCTGCCGGGTCTGGGCGAGGGCGCGACCTACAAATACGAACTGCGCGGGCCGGAGGGCAACCTTCTGCCGCTGAAGGCCGATCCGGTCGGGTTCGGCTCGGAACACCCGCCCGCAAACGCCTCGGTGGTGCGCAGTCTGGCGGGGCCGCCTTGGGCCGATGGCGACTGGATGGCGCGGCGGAGTGCGGCCCAGACCATCGACGCCCCGATCTCGATCTACGAGGTGCATCTGGGGTCGTGGCGGCGCGCGCCCGGCGGGCGGATGCTGTCGTATCACGAACTGGCCACCGCCCTGGTCGAGTATGCCGCCGACATGGGGTTCACCCATCTCGAGCTGCTGCCGGTCAGCGAGTATCCCTTCGACGGCAGTTGGGGCTATCAGCCGGTCGGCCTGTTCGCCCCCACCATCCGCCACGGCACCCCGCCCGAATTCCGCGCCTTTGTCGAGGCGGCGCATGCCCGCGGGCTGGGCGTGCTGCTGGACTGGGTGCCGGGGCATTTCCCCACCGACGCGCATGGGTTGGGGCGGTTCGACGGCACGGCCCTTTATGAACACCAGGACCCGCGCGAGGGGTTCCATCAGGACTGGAACACGCTGATCTACAACTACGGCCGGGTGGAAGTTGCCAACTATCTGGTGTCCAACGCGCTGTATTGGCTGGAGGAATACCACGTTGACGGGTTGCGCGTGGATGCGGTGGCCAGCATGCTTTACCGCGACTACAGCCGCAAGGACGGCCAGTGGCTGCCCAACAAGGATGGCGGGCGCGAGAATTACGAGGCGATAGCCCTGCTGCAGCAGATGAATGTCACCGCCTATGGCGAGGTGCCGGGCATCGTGACGATGGCCGAGGAAAGCACCGCCTTTGCCGGCGTGTCGCGCCCCGTCAACCACGGCGGGCTGGGGTTCGGGTTCAAGTGGAACATGGGCTGGATGAACGACACGCTGTCCTACATGAAAAAGGACCCGCTCTACCGCAAGTATCACCACCACCAGATGACCTTCGGCATCGTCTATGCCTGGAGCGAGAACTACGTCCTCCCGATCAGCCATGACGAGGTGGTGCATGGCAAGGGCAGCATGCTGGCCAAGATGCCGGGGACCGAGCCCGAGAAATTTGCGAACCTGCGGGCGTATTACGGGTTCATGTGGGGGCATCCGGGCAAGAAGCTGTTGTTCATGGGCTGCGAATTTGCCCAATCGGCCGAATGGAACCATGCGCAGTCGCTGGACTGGCATCTGCTGGATCAGCCGCTGCATGCCGGGATGCGGGCGCTGGTGCGCGACCTGAACCGGCTCTATCGCACCATCCCGGCGCTGCATGTGAACGACTCGCGGGCCGAAGGGTTCGTATGGCTGGACTCGAACGACGCCGAGGGGTCGACCTATGTCTGGGCGCGGTTCGGCGCGGACACCGACGCGCCGGTGGTGGTGATGGTCAACATGACGCCGGTGGAACGGCGGATGCGGGTGGCGTTGCCGCGTGCAGGGACGTGGGAAGAGATCCTCAACACCGATGCGGCGGTTTATGGCGGAGCAAACCGGGGCAATCTGGGGGGGATGGTGGCCGAAAAGACGCCGTGGAACGGCCAGACCCAGTCAGCCCTCGTCACACTGCCGCCGCTGTCGGCGATCTACCTCAGGCAAGTCTAGGCAATTCAGGCCGGGCTGCGGCCCCGCGTTCTGGGAGGAACACATGAAGGCACGACCGAACAATCGGCTCTCGTCGCAGGCCATGGCCTTCGTGCTGGCGGGGGGGCGGGGCAGCCGGTTGAGGGAGCTGACCGATACCCGCGCCAAACCGGCGGTTTATTTCGGCGGCAAGACCCGGATCATCGACTTTGCCCTGTCGAACGCGGTGAATTCCGGCATCCGCAAGATGGCGATTGCCACGCAATACAAGGCCCATTCCCTGATCCGCCACATGCAGCGCGGCTGGGGGTTCTTTCGCGCCGAACGCAACGAATACCTGGACATCCTGCCCGCGTCGCAGCGGGTGTCCGAGAACAAGTGGTATCTGGGCACCGCCGATGCGGTGACCCAGAACATCGACATCGTCGACAGCTATGGGGTCGAATATGTCGTGGTCCTGGCGGGGGACCATGTCTACAAGATGGATTACGAGATCATGCTGCAACAGCATGCGGAAACCGGGGCGGATGTGACGATCGGCTGTCTGACCGTGCCGCGGCTGGAGGCGGTGGCCTTCGGCGTGATGCATGTCGATGCCGCGATGCGGATCACTGCCTTCCTCGAGAAACCCGCCGACCCGCCCGCGATCCCCGGAAAGCCGGATCAGGCGCTGGCCTCGATGGGGATCTATGTGTTCAATTGGGCATTCCTGCGCGACCTGCTGATCCGCGATGCCGAGGATCCGAATTCCAGCCACGATTTCGGGATGGATCTGATCCCCGACATCGTGAAGAACGGCCGCGCGATGGCGCACCAGTTTTCCGAAAGCTGTGTGACCAGCGGGCTGGAAACCGAACCCTACTGGCGCGATGTGGGCACGATCGATGCATTCTGGCAGGCCAACATCGATCTGACCGATTTCGTGCCCAAGCTCGACCTTTATGATCGAAGCTGGCCGATCTGGACCTATGCCGAAATCGTGCCGCCCGCCAAGTTCATCCATGACGAGGACGGGCGACGCGGGTCGGCGGTGTCGAGCCTCGTGTCGGGCGATTGCATCGTGTCGGGCTCGGCGGTGTCCAACTCGTTGCTGTTCACCGGATGCCGGACCCATTCGTTTGCCAGCCTCGAATATGTCGTGGCATTGCCGCAGGTGGTGGTCAACCGCAAGGCGCAGTTGAAGAACTGCGTGATCGACCGCGGGGTGATCATTCCCGAAGGTCTGGTGGTGGGGCAGGACCCCGAGGCGGATGCCCGGTGGTTCCGCCGCACCGATGCAGGGATCGTGCTGATCACGCAGGCCATGCTGAACGCACGCGCGCGGGCGTTGACCTGAGCACGCGACGGCAACGGGGTCCGGGGGCCAGCCCCCCCGGGCCGTCTGAGGTGTTTTCAAGCAGAAATCGGGGGCCGGAATGAAGGGACGTGTTTTGTCGGTGGCCTCCGAGGCGGTGCCGCTGGTGAAGACCGGGGGGTTGGCGGATGTGGTGGGGGCCTTGCCGGGGGCGCTGGCGGCGCAGGGCTGGAATATGCGGGTGCTGCTGCCGGGCTATCGCGCCTTGCGGGCAATGGCGGCGGACTGGGCCGAGGTCTGGGTGGAAGAGGGGTTGTGGGGCGGCACCGGGCGGGTGCTGGCGGGCGAGGTGGCGGGGATGTCGGTGCTGCTGCTGGACGCGCCGCATCTCTATGACCGCGATGGCGGGCCCTACAGCGGCCCGGTCGGCGACTGGCCCGACAACCCGCGCCGGTTCGCCGCCTTGAGCTGGGTCGCGGCGCGGCTGGCGCGCGACGGGGTCGACGGCTGGAAAGCGGATGTGCTGCATGCGCATGACTGGCAGGCGGGGCTGGCTCCGGCCTATCTGGCCTATTACGGCTCGGGCGGGGTCGGGTCGGTGATGACCGTGCACAACATCGCGTTCCAGGGCTGGGCCCCGGCGTGGAACCTCGACGATCTGCGGCTGCCTGCCAGCCAGTTCCATCCCGGCGCGCTGGAATACTATGGCGGCCTGTCGAGCCTGAAGGCCGGTCTGGTGACGGCGGACCGGATCACCACCGTCTCGCCGACCTATGCCGCCGAGTTGATGCGCCCGGAATACGGGATGGGTCTGCAGGGGGTGATCGCCGCGCGGGCAGGGGTGGTCAGCGGCATCCTGAACGGGGTGGATACGGCCGTGTGGACCCCGACCGCCGAGCCGGTGCCCTACACGTTGGGCAACATGGCGGGCAAGGCGGCCAACCGGGCGGCGCTGAGTGCGGAGTTCGGGCTGGACGTGCCGGGGCCGCTGGCCATCGTGGTCAGTCGGCTGACCGATCAGAAAGGCATCGACCTGCTGCCGGTGGCAGTGCCCGGTTTCATCGAGGCGGGCGGCGGGTTGGCCATCCTGGGGTCGGGCGCGCCCGACCTCGAGGCGCAGATGGTGGCGCTGGCGCAGCGGTTTCCGGGCCGGGTCGGGCTGCGGATCGGCTATGATGAGCGGTTGAGCCATCTCATGTTCGCCGGTGCCGACGCGGTGCTGGTGCCCAGCCGGTTCGAACCCTGCGGTCTGACGCAGATGTACGGGCTGGCTTACGGCACCATTCCGGTGGTGGCGGCGGTGGGGGGGCTGGCCGATACCGTCATTCCCGCCAGCCCGGCGGCGATGGCGGCGGGGGTGGCGACGGGCATCAGTTTTCACCCGACCGATGCGGTGGCTTTCGGGCAGGCGCTGCGGCAGTTGGTGACGCTGTATGCCGACAAGCCGGCCTGGGCGCGCGTGCAGAAGAACGCGATGCGGCATCCGGTGGGATGGGAGGCGTCCGCCGCCGCCTATGCCGCGATCTATGACGGGTTGCGGGCATGAACCTGCCGTCGATCCTTCCCGGTTTGCGGGCGGGGGCCGGGCGGGCGGCACCGATGGGGGCCAACTGGGACGGCGGCGGGGTGAACTTCGCCGTGTTTTCCGCCCATGCCACCGCGATGGAGCTGTGCCTGTTTTCGCCGGGCGGGCGGGCCGAGCTGGCGCGCATCCCGTTTTTCGACCGCGACGGCGATGTCTGGACGCTCTATGTCGAGGGGATGCAGCCGGGGCAGGCTTACGGCCTGCGCGCGCATGGGCCCTACAGCCCGGAAGACGGCCATCGGTTCAACCCGAACAAGCTGCTGCTGGACCCCTATGCGCGGGCCTTCGAGGGGCGGTTGCGCTGGTCGGACGCGCTGATGGGCTACAGGATCGGGTCGAACCGCGCCGATCTGTCGTTCGACACCCGCGACAGCGCCTTTGCGATGCCGAAGGCGGTGGTGGTCGATCCGACCTTCGACTGGGGCGGCGATGTGCCGTTGGCCCGCGGCTGGTCGGAAACGGTGATCTACGAGGCGCATGTCAAGGGGATGACCGCGCTGCATCCGGGGGTCGAGAGGTCGGCGCGGGGCAGCTATCTGGGTCTGGCCTCCGCCCCGGTGATCGAGCATCTGCAGCGGCTGGGGGTGACGGCGGTGGAACTGCTGCCGGTGCAGGCGTTCTTCGACGACCGGTTTCTGGTGATGCGGGGATTGCGCAACTACTGGGGTTACAACTCGATGGGGTTCTTTGCGCCGGAACCCCGCTATGGCCAGCGCCACCCGCTGAACGAATTCCGCATCATGGTGAAGCGGCTGCATGCCGCCGGGATCGAGGTCATCCTCGACGTGGTCTACAACCACACCGGCGAGGGCGACGAATTCGGCCCGACGATCGGCTTTCGCGGGCTGGACAACCGCAGCTATTACCGCCTGCACGGCGGCGGGCGGCATTACGTGAACGACGCAGGCACCGGCAACACGCTGAACCTGACGCAGCCCGCGGTGCTGCGGATGGTGATGGACAGTCTGCGTTATTGGGTCGAGGTGGGCCATGTCGATGGCTTCCGCTTTGACCTGGCGAGCGTGCTGGGGCGTGAGGCGCATGGGTTCGACCCCTCGGGCGGGTTTTTCGATGCGATCCGGCAGGACCCGGTTCTGGCGCGGGTCAAGCTGATCGCGGAACCCTGGGATCTGGGGCCGGGGGGGTATCAGCTTGGCGGATTTCCGCATCCGTTCGCCGAATGGAACGACAAGTATCGCGACGGAGTGCGGCGGTATTGGCGCGGCGATGCGGGGATGGCCCCCGATCTGGCCAAGCGGCTGCTGGGGTCGGCGGAAAGCTTTGACCATTCCGGGCGCAGCGCCACCGCGAGCGTCAATTTCCTGACGGCGCATGACGGGTTCACCCTGCAGGATCTGGTCAGCTTTACCGTCAAGCGCAACCTCGCCAATGGCGAGGACAACCGCGACGGGCATCACGACAACCATTCCGACAATCTGGGGGTCGAGGGGCCCTCGGCAGACCCTGCCATCGTCGCGGCGCGGGCCTTGCGCAAGCGCAACCTGCTGGCGACGCTGCTGCTGTCGCAGGGCACGCCGATGCTGCTGGCGGGCGACGAGATCGGCCATACCCAGGGCGGCAACAACAATGCCTATGCGCAGGACAACCCGGTGACCTGGATCGACTGGGCGGCGGGCGACAGCGCGATGGCGGGGTTCGTGGCCCGGCTGACGGATCTGCGGCGGGCGCATCCGGTGCTGCGTCAACGGCGGTTCCTGCATGGCCGGACGCGGGCGGCGGACGGGATGCCCGATGTGATCTGGCGGCGCGCCGATGGCGGCCCGCCCGGACCGGGCGACTGGCACGACCCGGCGTTCCGCTGCCTCGGGGTCGAGCTGCGGATGGCGGCGCAGGGGCCGCAGCCGGAAACCGATGCGGTGCTGGCGGTGTTCAACGCGGGCCCGGCGGCGGCGTTTTCGCTGCCCGACCCGGGGCCGTGGCGATTGATCCTTGACACCACGCGGCCCGAGGCCGCCCCTGAAGCGGCACAGCCGGGCCTGATCGTGCCTGCGCATTCCGTTCTTGTCTTTGCCCCCTAAGGGAGATCGCCGATGACCGTCCATACCGTTGCCACCGCCCCGATTGCCGGGCAGAAACCGGGCACTTCCGGCCTGCGCAAGAAGACCCCGGTGTTCCTGGGGGCGCATTACCTTGAAAACTTCGTGCAGGCGATCTTCGATGTGGTCGGCGCGCGCAACCCGGACGGCAGCGGCAAGACCTTTGTGTTGGGGGGGGACGGGCGGTATTTCAACGACCGGGCCGTGCAGGTGATCCTGCGGATGGCGGCGGCGAACGGTGCTGCGCGGATGATCGTGGGGCAGGGGGCGATCCTGTCGACCCCGGCGGCGAGCCACCTGATCCGCACCGAAGGAACCGATGGCGGGATCATCCTGAGCGCGTCGCACAATCCGGGCGGGCCGACCGAGGATTTCGGGATCAAGTTCAACATGCCCAACGGCGGCCCGGCCCCCGAGGCGGTGACCGAAGCGATGTATCGCCGCACCACAGAGATCACCGAATACCGGATTCTGGACGCGCAGGATGTGGACCTCGGGACGATCGGGCGGGTCGGCCTGGGGGAAATGGCCGTCGATATCGTCGATCCGGTGGCGGACTATGCCACGCTGATGGAGCGCCTGTTCGATTTCCCGGCGATCCGCGCGCTGTTTGCCGGCGGGTTCCGGATGCGGATGGACAGCATGAACGCGGTCACCGGGCCCTATGCGGTCGAGATCCTGGAACGCCGCCTGGGTGCTGCCCCCGGCACGGTGGTCAACGCGCTGCCCTTGCCGGATTTCGGCGGCTTGCACCCCGACCCGAACCCGACCTGGGCCAAGGCACTGATGGACGAGATGTTCGGCGATGCGCCGCCCGATTTCGGGGCGGCTTCGGACGGCGACGGGGATCGCAACATGGTGGTGGGGGCGGGGATCTATGTCTCGCCATCCGACAGTCTGGCAGTGCTGGCGGCCAACGCGCATCTGGCACCGGGCTATGCGGCGGGCCTGAAGGGGGTGGCGCGGTCGATGCCCACCTCGGCGGCGGTGGACCGAGTTGCAACGGGGCTGGGGATCGCCTGCCACGAGACGCCAACGGGATGGAAGTTCTTCGGCAACCTGCTGGATGCGGGCCAGGTGACGCTGTGCGGCGAGGAAAGCTTTGGCACCGGGTCGGACCATGTGCGCGAAAAGGACGGGCTTTGGGCGGTGCTGCTGTGGCTGAACATTCTTGCCGTGCGGCGCGTTTCGGTGGCCGGGATCATGGCCGACCATTGGGCCCAGTTCGGCCGCAACTATTACTCGCGGCACGACTTCGAGGCGATCGCCACCGACAAGGCCGATGCGATGATGGCGGTGCTGCGCGGCTCGCTGGCCGATCTGCCGGGGCTGGAGCTGGAGGGGATGGTCGTCGCCTCGGCGGACGACTTCGCCTATACCGATCCGGTGGACCATTCGGTGTCCAAGGCGCAGGGGGTGCGCATCCTGTTCACCGACGGCACCCGGATCGTGCTGCGCCTGTCGGGCACCGGGACCGAAGGGGCGACGCTGCGGCTTTATCTGGAACGCTATGCGCCGGGGCCCGAGGGGCTGGACCTTGACCCGCAGACAGCCCTCGCGCCGGTCATCCGCGCCGCCCACCGGTTGGCGCAAATCGAGGCGTTCACCGGGCGGATCGCGCCGGATGTGGTGACCTGACCGACCGTCGGAGCCGGGGGCGTTCGCACCCCCAGCGTCGGCCCGTCCACCGGAGGGGCGTTCCTGGCGGAAACTGTCCGCTGGACAATGTCTGATCTCTCATCACCCCCCGTGGGATGTTTTGGCCAGTCGGCAGGCCGGGCGGCGTTTTTTGACCTTCAGGGGTCGCCTTGCGCGCGGACGTGCGGGGGTTTCTGACGCCTTCTGGGCCAGAGGCGGCAGGGGGCGGCGATGGGCGACGTGAAGGTGCGATCAGGGCGGCAGGCGCGACAACTGGAGCGTGCCGGCAAGGGAGGCGGGCCGGGGCGGCCATACATCCTGCGCAACATCCCGACCTATGATGTGCTGGCCGAGGAAAACCTGATCCGGATCGAGGCGGCGGCGGACCGGGTGCTGGCCGAAACCGGCATCGAGTTCCGCGATGATCCGGTGGCGCTGGAGCATTGGCGCAGGGCCGGGGCGCTGGTTGACGGGGTTCTGGTGAAATTCCCGCCGGGGATGCTGCGCGAGATTCTGCAATCGGCCCCGGCCACCTTTACCCAGCACGCCCGCAATCCGGCGAAATCGGTCGAGATCGGGGGCAAGTCGGTGGTGTTCGCTCCGGCCTATGGAAGTCCGTTCGTGATGGATCTGGACCGGGGGCGGCGCTTTGGCAAGCTGGAGGATTTTCACAACTTCATCAAGCTGGCGCAGGGAAGCCCGAATTTCCATCACTCGGGCGGCACGATCTGCGAGCCGACCGACATCGCGGTGAACAAGCGGCATCTCGACATGGTGCTGGCGCACATGACCTTGTCGGATCGGCCGTTCATGGGGTCGGTCACCGCCGAGGAACGGTCCGAAGACAGCATCGAGATGTGCCGGGTGCTGTTTGGCGAAGGGTTTGTGAACGAGCATTGCGTGATCCTGGGTAATGTGAACGTCAATTCACCTCTGGTCTGGGATGGCACGATGACCCGCAGCCTGCGGGCCTATGCGCGGGCGGGTCAGGCGGCGGTGGTGGTGCCGTTCATCCTGGGCGGCGCGATGGGGCCGGTGACCAATGCCGGGGGGATCGTGCAGTCCTTGGCCGAGACGATGGCGGGCTGTGCGCTGACCCAGTTGGAGCGGAAGGGCGCGCCGGTGGTCTTCGGCAACTTCCTGTCGTCGATGAGCCTGCGGTCGGGCAGCCCGACCTTCGGCACGCCGGAACCCGCCATCGGCAGCATGGTGATCGGGCAACTGGCACGGCGGCTGAACCTGCCGCTGCGCTGTTCGGGGAATTTCACCACATCAAAACTGCCCGATGCGCAGGCGATGATGGAGGGCACGATGAGCATGCTCGCCGCCGTGCATTGCGGGGCCAACTTCATCCTGCACGCGGCGGGGTTTCTGGACGGGCTGCTGAGCATGTCCTACGAGAAATTCATGCTGGACGACGATCTGTGCGGCAGCCTGCACGCCTATCTGGACGGGGTGAAGATCGACGATGACCAACTGGCGGTCGATGCCTTCGCCGAAGTCGGCCCCGGCAATCATTTCTTCGGCTGCAGCCACACGATGCGGCATTATGAAACGGCATTCTGGGACAGCGGTCTGTCCGACACCGAGCCGTTCGAGAAATGGGAGGCGGCGGGGTCCACCGATGCGGCGACCCGCGCCAACGCCCTGTGGAAGCGGCGGCTGGCGGAGTTCGAGGCCCCGCCACTCGACGACGGTTTGCGCGACGCCTTGCAGGACTATGTGGCGCGCAAGAAGGCCGGGATGGCCGATGCCTGGTATTGACACGACTCAGGCGCGCAGGCCGGTTTCGCGCAGCAGACCCAGCCGTTTCGCCTCGTAGTAATAGCCCTTGGCATACCACATCACCGCCGCCGCCTGATCGCCGCGCGCCACGATCCACGCCCCTTTCAGGTATTTTCCGGCATAGATCAGGTTGGTCTCGGCATCCAGCAGGCCCTGCGGCGTTCCGGTATATCCCATGCCGCGTGCGGTTTGCGGCAGGATCTGCATCAGGCCGTAATAGGGGCCGTTGCGCGCGGCGGCGTTGTAGCCGCTTTCCCGCTGGATCACCCGGTGGATCAGGCTTTCGGGGATGTCGTGCACCCCCGCATATTTCTCGATCAGGGCGCGCAGTTCGGGCGTTTCGCCGGGATGAAGCGGCACGGCCGCGATCCGCGCGGGTTTTCTGCCGCAGGCGGTCAGCAGCAGGCCGACAGACAGGAAAAGTGCAGTGCGGCGCGGGATCATCAGGCGTCCTTTCGCAGGTTGCGGCGTGATAGCGGCGGGCCATCCGGGGGGAAACCCTGCCGGCTGTGGTCTGGCGGAAACCTGCCGCAGGTCCGGCCCGCATCCGTTTCCGCCTTGCGCGACCCGGGCGGGACGGACCGAGCGGACCCGGATCCGGGACGAAGGCATTGTCATTTTGCCGTCATATGCCCATGTCAGAACAAGCGCAGGCAATCGGGGTGCGGCATCCCACTACAGTTGGGGGGGCTTGCCAGTCAGGAAACGCCAGATATAGTTTGCGATACCGGGGCGGGACTCCCCGCCTTCGTGTCGAGGGGCAGCGGGGCTGCGACGGAGTCTGAGATGGACGGCGATTTCAGGACACAGTTCGTGCGCGATCCGGCGGCGTTGAAGCATCACCCCGCGCTGGTGCTGAACGCCGACTATCGCCCGCTGAGCTATTATCCGCTGTCGCTGTGGCCCTGGCAGGAAGCGATCAAGGCCGCGTTTCTGGACAGGGTGACCATCGTCGCGGAATATGAACAGGTGGTGCACAGTCAGCGCCAGACCTTCCGAATACCTTCGGTCGTCGTGCTGAAGGAATATGTCAAACCGCAGAAGCGTGTGGCCTTCACACGCTTCAATCTTTTCCTGCGCGACGAATTCTGCTGCCAGTATTGCGGCGCCAAGGGCGATCTGACCTTTGACCATGTGCTGCCCCGCTCGCGCGGCGGGATCACGAGCTGGGAAAACGTGGTGGCGGCCTGCAGCCCGTGCAACCTGCGCAAGGGATCGGCCACGCTGCGGCAATCCGGGATGCATCTGGCCCGCAAACCGCGCCAGCCGACCGCCGAGGAAATGCAGGCGCATGGCCGCCGCTTTCCGCCCAACCACCTGCACGATAGCTGGATGGACTATCTCTATTGGGACGAAGAGCTGGAGGCATGACCGGCAGGGTCGCGCCGCGTCGCCTGCTGCCCGCGGACCCGGCACGGCTCGCCCCGCCCGGTCGGCTGCCGGGGGTGTGCCGGTGGACGGGATCCAGGCCTGTGCCGCGGGCATAAAATATTCCGGATCGTGAATGTACTTGATGCAGGTCAAGGGCTGCCGACGAAACCTGCGGCAAGGATATCGGGTATCTTGGAGGAGATCCCCATGACCCCTACCGGTTTGCCCACTTCCCGCCGTGGCTTTCTTGGACTTGGCGCGGCGGGTGTTGCCGCTGCTGCCGTCGGTTTGCCGGTGCGGGCCGCGCGTGTTGCAACGAAAGCCCGCATCGTCATCATCGGCGCGGGGGCAGCGGGCACCGCGCTCGTCAACCATCTGGTGCAGCGGCTGGATGGCGCGCAGATCACCATCCTCGATGCGCGGGCCGAGCATCTGTATCAGCCGGGTCTGTCGCTGGTCGCCGCCGGGCTGAAGCCTGCCGCCTACACCTTGTCGAAAACCACCGACTGGCTGCCGTCGGGCATCACGCTGGTCACCGAAAACGCCGCCGCCATCGACCCCTTGACCAAGACCGTGGCGACCACCGGCGGACAGAGCCTTTCCTACGACTTTCTCGTGGTCGCCCCCGGCCTTGTGCTGGACCACGCGGCGATCGAAGGCTTTTCGCTCGATCTGGTCGGCCAGAACGGCGTGGGCGCGCTCTATGCCGGGCCGCAATATGCCGCGAAAACCTGGCAGGCCGCGTCCGAGTTCACCGAAAAGGGCGGCGTCGGCCTGTTCACCCGCCCTGCAACGGAAATGAAATGCGCCGGCGCACCGATCAAGCACACCTTCCTGATCGAGGATATCGCCAGCCGGGGCGGTGCTGCGGGCAAATACGAGATGCATTATGCCGCGCCGCAGCAGGCGCTGTTTTCGGTGCCGATCGTGCATGAGAAGCTGCGGATGTTGTTCGGCGCGCGCGGGATCGCCGCGCATTACGGCCACACGTTGAAGTCGATCGATCCGGGGGCGAAACGCGCGACCTTCGTCGAAACCCGGGTCGATGCCGCGACCAAGGTGGAAACCCGGACCGATGTCGAGATGCCCTACGATTATCTGCACGTCATCCCGCCGCAGCGCGCGCCGGATGTGATCCGCCAGTCCGGCCTGTCGTGGGCCGACAAATGGACCGATCAGGGCTGGGTCGAGGTCGACATGAAAACCCTGCGTCACCTTCGCTATCCCGAGATCTTTGCCCTGGGCGATGTGGCGGGCGTGCCCAAGGGCAAGACGGCGGCGAGCGTGAAATGGATGGTGCCGGTGGTCGAGGATCATCTGGTCGCCGCGATCGAAGGGCGCGAGGGGACGGCGGTCTATGACGGCTATACCTCGTGCCCGATGATCACCCGGGTCGGGCGCGCCATGCTGGTCGAGTTCGATTATCACAACAACCTGGTCCCGTCCTTCCCCGGCGTCATTGCGCCGCTGGAAGAGCTTTGGATCAGTTGGCTGATGAAAGAGGTGGCGCTGAAGGCCACCTACAACGCGATGCTGCGCGGCAAGGCCTGAGGAGAGCGCGATGAAAGAGCTGACAGTCGGAACCCTGATCGCGGTGTTCGAGGAAATCTTCGGTCGCGGCCTGTTCTGGGCCATGGTCGCTGCGGCGGCTCTGGTGACGCTGGCCTATCTGTTCGTGCTGATCCGCGACAGGTCGGTGTCGTGGCGAAAGTTCCTGCTGGCCCAGATTGCAATGCCCTTCGGTGCGGTTGCCGCCGTCGTGTTCGTGCAGGCGATGACCCATTCCCACCTGCGCGATATCGGCGGGCCGATCGATCTGATCGTGCTGCTCGGTGTCGCGGTAATGGGGGCCGTGGGTGCGGCGATTCTGGTCTACACGGTGCAATCGCTGCTGTTCCGCAAGACTGGCGGCTGATCCGCCGGGCGGGGCAGCCGCGACTGTTTTCTGAAACATCAGGCGCGGGGTGCGGCGCGGGCACCGGAACATCGCGCCGCCCAGGCATCGTGCCGCACAGCGCGGTTGTTCCACGGTCGGCTTGGCTGTAGGCATGGCCCTGCATGCCGCCTTGCGCAGATCACTCCGAGGGATTGCCGTGACCCAGCCAGAACCCCCCGCGCCGAAGACGTTCCTGCCCTTTGCGCTGCTTGCCGGATTTGCGGCGGTGGTGGCCCTGTCGGTCTGGTGGGTGACCCGTCCGGGGCCGTTGCTGATCCAGGGCGAAGTGGCGGCTCCACGGGTCGATGTGTCGGCCCGCGCGTCCGGCCGGGTGGCCGACGTGACCGCCGATCTGGGCGAGACGATCGAGGCGGGTATGCGGCTGGTCAGCCTGTCCAATCCGCAGCTTGTGACCGCCCATGCCGTGGCGGCGGCGGGGCTGGAGGTGGCGCGCGCCTCCGAAACGGCGGCGGGTGCGACGCGGCCCGAAGTGATCCGGGCGCGCGAGGCGGACCTGGCGCTGACCCAGGCCGACCTGCGGCTGGCCACCGAACAGAACGCCCGTGATTCCGAATTGTCGCAGCAGGGATTGCGCCCGCAGGCGGCGCTGGAGCAATCGGTCCGCAATGTCGAAACCGCCACCCGGCGCGTCGAGGCGGCTCAGGCGCAGCTCGATCTGGCGCGGGCGGGCGCGTCCCCCGAAGAGCGGGCGGTGGCGGCGGCGCAGGTGACCCAGGCCGAGGCCACGCTGGCCCAACGGCAGGCCGATCTGGACGAGCTGACCGTGATCGCGCCGATCCGGGGCGAGATTTCCGCCCGTCTGATCGAGCCGGGCGAGAACATCGGGCCGGGAACGCCGCTGTTCACGATCGTCGATCTTGACAGCGCCTGGTTCACCTTCAACCTGCGCGAGGATCTTTTGGCGGGATTGCAGGTCGGCGACAGCCTGCGGGTCCGGGTGCCCGCACTGGAAGCGGAGGCGGAGGCGACGATCACCCTGATCAATGTGCAGGGTCAGTTTGCAAGCTGGCGGGCCACCCGCGCCACCGGCGATTTCGATCTGCGGAGTTTTGAGCTGCGCGCCCGCGCGACGACGGCACTGCCGGGTCTGCGCCCCGGCATGTCGGCGTTGATCATGCTGGGGGAGTGATCCGCGATGGGTCGGCTGCTGCTGCGCGAATACCGTGTGCTGCTGCAAAGCTCGGCTTTGCTGGGGCTGGTGGTGGTGTTGCCGGTCCTGATGATTGCCCTGATGACCGGGATCTTTCGCGTAGGAATCCCCACCGGCATGGCGATGGCCGTGGTCGATCTCGACCGGTCCGACCTGTCGCGCAGCCTGACGCGGATGCTGGACGCCGCGCCCGAGGTGGAGGTGACGCATCAGGCGCTGAGCCTGTCGGAGGCGCGGGCGCTGATCGTGTCGGGCGCGGTGCGCGGCGCGATCTTTCTGCCGCCCGACCTGGAACGCAACATCACGCGCGGCGAGCGGCCCGAGATCGTGACCTTCTACGACAACCAGCACATGAGCGCGGGCTCGCTGGTCGCGCGCGGCGCGCGCAACGCGATCGACACCGCGCTGGCGGGCGTGCGCCTGTCGGTGCGGCAGGGCCAGGGCGAGGCCCCCGCGCAGGCACAGGTCGCCCTGCAACCGATCCCGCTGCAGACCCATGCGCTGTTCAACCCGTCGTTCGACTATGTGCATTTCCTGCTGGCGGCGCTGGTGCCGACGGTCCTGCAGATCGTGGCCGCCGCCGGAACCGCCTATGCCGTGTCGCTGGACTTTGGCCCGGGACGCGATCCGCAGGGGCTGGTGCGGCTGGCCGGCGGGCTGCTGCCGGCCCTGCTGGGCAAGATCCTGCCCTACACGGCGCTGTTCCTGCTGATCCTCGGGGTGTCGGATGTGGTGCTTTACGGCTGGCTGGATGTGCCCTTGCGCGGTTCGCTGCCGCTGATGGCGGGGGGGGCGGTGCTGTTCGTGCTGGCCTCGCAACTGATCGGCACGCTGGCCTTCGTGGCGACGCGCGACATCGGGGCGGCCGCCAGCATCATCGCGGTGATCACGGCCCCCGCCTTCGGCTTCATGGGCTTGGGCTTTCCGCGCGAGGCGATGGGGCCGCTGGCACAACTTTGGGGCGCGCTGATCCCCGGCACCTGGTATGTGCAACTGCGCATCGACCAGAGCCTGCGCGCCACGCCGCTCGACATCTCGATCTGGCCCGTGCTGTGGCTGACGCTGATCGCGGTCGGGTTGGCCGGTCTGACGCTGGCGCAACTGACCCGGTTGCGCCGCAACGATCGGATTGCGGCGTGACGGCGGTCTGGCACGCCTTTTTGGCAGAACTGCGCGCGATGGTCACCGACGGGCAGGCGCGCTCGATCCTGCTGGTGTCGCTGGTGATCTATGCCCTGATCTACCCGCTGCCCTATCGGGCGGAACTGTTGCGCGATGTTCCGGTGGTTCTGGTGGACCTCGACCGCACCACCCTGTCGGCAGCCCTTGCCCGGTCAATCGATGCGTCCGAGGCGGTCGCGATCGGCAGTGTCGCGCAGGGCATGCCACAGGCTGTCCGCCAGGTGCAGGACCGGCGGGCTTACGGCGTGCTGCTGATCCCGGAAGGGTTCGAGCGCAACCTGCTCGGCGGTCGTCAAAGCCCGGTGGCGGTCTATGCCGATGCGAGCTATTTCCTGATGTATCAGCGCGTCATGCAAGGGGTCGCCGTGCCGGTGCGCCAGATGGGGGCCGAGGTGGAGGCGGGTCGGCTGGTGGCCGCAGGCGTTGCCCCGGGCGTGGCGCAGGCGCAGGTCAGCCCGGCTGTCCAGGTCGAGGTTCCGCTGTTCAACCCCGCCGCCGGCTATGCCACCTATGTGCTGCCCGCCGCTTTCGTGCTGATCCTGCAGCAGACCATGCTGATGGGGCTTGCCCTGATCGCCACACGGCGACCGGCCGGCCGCGGCCACCCGGCAGAGCGGATTCTGGGGCGCATGGCGGCGTGGGCCGCGATCTATGCCGTATTGCTGCCGCTGTACCTGATCGTGTTGCCCGCGCTTTACGGGTTGCCCCATCTTGGGCGCGTCGACACGATCCTGGCCATCGGGCTGCCGTTCGTGCTGGCGACCGGATTTCTGGCGCAATGTGTGGCCGCGCTGTTGCGCTCGTCCGATCTGGTTCAGATCGTGTTGCTGACCCTGGGGCTGCCGTTCTTCTTTCTGTCCGGCTTTGCCTGGCCGGTCGAGGCGATCCCGCCCGCCCTGAACGCCGTGGCGCAGCTTGTGCCCTCGACGGCGGCGATCGACGGGTTGGTGCGGGTCACGCAGATGGGTGCCACCCTGCCCGAGGTGGCGTCGAGCCTTTTGCATCTGTGGGGCCTCGCGGGGGCATCGGGCATCGCCTGCCTCTGGATCGAAACCCGCCGCTCCCCCTCGCCGACCAACCTTGCACCCCGGTGACGACCCGGGGTCCGGTGCCGCAGAACGCCCGCGGCGATGGCAGCGGCAGGCCCCTTCGTCTCGCGCTGTCGCGTTCGGCGGGGGTTAAGGCAGGCGGACCCCGGAAAATCCGCGTCGCCGATCCAGCGGGGCGATCCCTGCGCGCAGACCTAGGTCGAAAACCTGGTCAACCGGGCAGGCCAGCAGCGGCAGGTCGACAGCCTCTGTCGCACGCAGATCGCGGATCCGAAGCGTCACGACGTCGCCCGCCGCGAACGGCCGGTAATCCCTGCCGACCGGCATGCCCTTGATCGCGAAATCCGGCGGGCAGACGCGGGTAAGCACCGTGTCGCCGCCGGGCGAGCGCAGCGTGATCTCGAAGCGGGTCGGCGGTGTCGGCGGCTCCAGCCCGATCCAGACATGCTCCTGCGGCAGGATCGGGATGGCATAGCCGACGCCCCGCGGCCCGTAAGCAAAGGCCAGCCGGGCATGGCTGCGCGCCGGACGATCCCCGTCGGGGTGCCAGTCTTCGGCGAAGGTCCGCTGCAGGGTCAGGCAAAGCCCTCCGGTCAGCGCCAGACGGCCGTCCGGCTGCAACCGGGGGGCTTCAGTCATCCTGCGGGGGCATCCGCGGGCGACGGACGGTGGCCGGGCTGAGCAGCCTGTCCGCGACGGATTGCGGCAGCCGTGCGAAAGAGGCGATCTGCTGGCGCAGCCTCGGGCGGCTGTCCGCGTCGGTGCCGGTCTGGTCCGGGTCGATCATCTGGCGCAGGTCGAATTGTGGCGCATAGCTTGCCAGAGTCTCGATCGTCGGCTTTGCGATCCGGGGGAAGGCGGCCTCCTGCACGGCAAAGATCGTCTCCGTCGGGGGCTCGGGCGGCGGTGACGGGGGTTCCGGTGCGGCGGCGGCCAGCACCGCTTCCCCCAGAACGTCCCCCGATTCGGCACCCGCCGGCAGTGGCCCGAACTCCTGCACCTTGGCGACGGGTCGAAACGCAGTGTCGCTTTCGGCCTGCATCGGTTCGCCGATGCCCTGAAACGTCTTTGCCAAACGCTGCTCGATGGCGCGTTGCTGCACCGCCACCATGCCGTTTGCGCGCGTCCAGGTGAAATGGGGTGCCGCGTTGGTATGGCCGCGGACCCGTCGCCACAAGCTGAGCGGCAGGTTGCTTGCGCCCATGTCCGCGTCCGCCTTCAGCAAAAGCTCCCAACTGAGCAGGAACAGCGGCGGCGAGGTCACCTCGAAATCCGCAGGGAGTCGCATCAGCGCGCTGCGTGTCCGCAGCGCAAGAACATCGGGTTGCCATTCGCCCAGAAGCTGCGCCGTGTTCCGCAAGATGGTCTCGAACAGGTCGCGGTCGAACAGCACGAGATGCGATGTCGACGTGCCGGGCCGCTCCGTCTGCTCCCGGTCCTGCGCCAGGAGCAGAAGGTGGGCGGCCAGCAGACCCAGGATCGGCGCAGTCCATTTGCCATCGGCGATGTCTACAAGGACGCCCCTGCCCAAAGCCGGTCTGCGTTCCGCCACCGCCGCCTGCGCGGTTTCGATCAGTTCATACAGGGTCTGGCTGCCTTCGGTTCCGATCTTCACGATGGCCTGCGTCATGCTGATCGTCGGCGGGGATGACATCTGATCGCTGCTGGTGCGCTGCAGGGTGAAATCCTGCAGCACAAAGACCTGCGTTTCAAAACCGGCGCGGGCATAGACCGCCTGGCTGATCCAGCCGAACGGCGTTTCCACCGAAACCACATAGGTGCCCGGCGTGACGGAAACGGCGCAGGTGCCGACGGCATCGCCGCTCTGGCTGATCTTGCCGTGCGCGAAAAGGTCGGCGACATCGTCGCCCCGCCAGCGTTCAAGCCGCATCTGCGGCAGGTCGCCGGTCGCGGTTTCGTCGGGGGACCAGTTTCTGGCCATCAGCAGAATGCGTGCGCCTTGGCCGTGGGGCACGTCGGTGCGCTCGCGCGCGCCCAGCATTGATGCGAAATGATACTCGTGCGAGCGGGCGAACCCGCCCATCGGCACCGCCGATTTGATGCGGAACGCGGGCACCGCCACCCTCACCTCGGCGTCCCGCAACGCCACGAAGTCCGACCAGTAGTCGCGGCTCAGTCGCGCCTCGACCTTGTAGAGGCCGGGTTGCAGATCTGCCGAAAGGGACCCGATCCCGCGCGCCACGACGCGCCAGGCGTGGTCGACCACGGTGATCCGCGCGGCCGGCTGTTCCGCCGTGACGTCCAGACGCAGCACTCGTTCGGGGGGCCGTTCAGGGGAGGTGGATTGCATATGCGCTGTCCCCATTCACCTCGAAAACCATGCTCGTCTGCGCCACTTTCACCTTGTAGATGCCGACCGGCAGATTGACCGCCCAAGGCGCGCCGTTCACCACGGTCTGGGCAATCTGTGCAAGGGTGCCGTCGCTGATCGACGCAGCCTGTCCAGAATAGGTTGCATCGAAGGTGATCACGCCGGGAAAAGTTATCAAGGCTCCGGCGCAGAAATCAAGGTCGTCGACCGTGCCGAACGCCGGGTCGCTGCCGATGTCGGGGTCGAGATGGTCCTGCTCCGGCTGAAAGCCGCGCAGGTTCCTTTCAAGATAGTTGCGCAGCGAATACCCGGTCACCCGGTTGGTCTGCGGATCCGTGGCGGCTCCCCTCAACCCGGTGAGCAGGGTATAGGTGAACACCCCCCCGACCGCCCCGTTCGGCATCGCACGCTCCACCGATTTGAGAGGATGCCGCGCGGCATAGGCAACAAACCGGAGGCAATCGGCAGAGGGTGCCTGACCCGGCGGAAACAGGGTGCCGTGCGGCTGACTGATCGGGATCGGATCGGAACAGGCATCCATCCACAGCACGAATTCCTGAAAGACTGCGTTGCGATAGAACCAGTTGAACCAGTCTTGCACATAGAAGTGATGCGGCATCGTCGGGTTGGCATCGGCCGTATAGACCCCGCCATTGGCATCGCTGATGCCAAAGCCATGCCCCGAGAAATAGACATAAAGCCTGCGACCAAGGAACCGCGCACGGCCCGCGTCGAAAAGGCCCTTCAGCCAGCCGAAGCAGCCTGCGATTGCCTCGGCGTCCGGCTGTGCCATCAGGCGGGTCCGGCCCCCGACCGTCACTTGCGGAAAGGGATCGGGATACAGGCTCGACGTCACCAGCAGCGTGTTGGCAACCGGCACGCCGCCGCCCGCAGGGGCAGGGGCGACGAGCCAGTTGTAGATGTCCTGTGCATCCCGGTCTGGCCCCTGCAGGTCGCGCGGCGACCCCGGCGGATGCGGCACCCCCAGGGTCGGATAGCGGCGGATGCCGATGACGATGGCAAAGTCGGTCGGGTTCAACCTGATATCCTTTGGGCAGGCGGCTCAGGGGTAGACGTAGCGGATCAGCTTCTTGTCCGCATCGGAAAGCGCGCCGTTCAGATCCGCCGAAAACGTGCCGTCGGTCCAGGATGCCGGGATCGGATACATCATGATCGAGGTCGCATCGACCGGGCTTGCAATCACGGCGGCCAGGTCGTGACTGTCCAGCACATTGGTGTTGATCGTGTCCGTATCCCAGTTGTTCGGCGGCCCGCTCAGTTCGGCGATCACGGCGGCCTTGTTCCACGGGATGCCGCCCAGAGGGTTCTGGTGTTCATGGATCATGCCGAGGGCATGGCCGAATTCGTGCAGCACGACGCGGCGCAGGTCGTCGTCGCTGGACTGATCGGTCAGCCAGCCGAAGTTCATCGTCGGGTCCGGGGATGCGATCTGCCGACAGACGGTGCCGAGATAGGACCACGACCCGTTGCCCTGAACAAACGCGATCCGGATGTCGGCCTGCACGTCGTCCACCCACCGGAACTTGAGGTTGGCCATGCCGGGGGCGATCCATTCCTCGGCCACGGCGCGCACCCTTGCCTGCAGCGCCGCGCTGCCCGACAGGAAATGCACCGTGATCGTGGTGTTCGGTTGCCACATGGCCGCGCGCAGAAGGGCACCTTTGGTGCCCCCTTCAAGCGGGGCAAGGCCGGGCTTGCCGTGCAGGCAAACACAAAAGCGATGCGGATTGACTGGCCCCGTCGCGGCGGCCAACAGGGCCATCGACGCGGGGGGTGACGGCGGCTGCTTCGGTGGATCCGCGGGAGTCACCGGCGCTGCGCCGGTCGGGGCAGGCACCGGCGGGGCTGCCGGCGCGGGGGGCGATGCGGGTTCCGGTTTCGGCTCCTTGCCCTTGTCCCCGGCCCCGACCGATTTCACGCTGGGGGCGAGCAGGCCGCTGAACATGGTGAAAGACACCAGCAGCAACCCCGACAGGGCGGGGATCGGTGCGTGACCAAGGACTTCCAGCACCTTGGCATCAAGCGCATAGATCCAGATCAGCAGCGCGACCACGAACATCCACGCCTGCAGGCCCCAGGTGGCGATCCCGGCCTGTCTTGCAGCAACCCGGGCAAAGATGAAACAGGCCGCCAGACAGATCACGACCGCGGCAATTGCGACCATCCCTTCGGCGGCGATCTTGCCGTCCTTCATCGGTTCCGAAATCAGGCTGTTCACGAAAATGAAGATCGCGACGATCTCGGCCGGAATGTAGTTCTGCACCCGTTCGAGATAGGTTTGCTCATCTGCCGTGCGTTCCGGTGCGGCAGGGTCCGGTGCGGCAGGGTTCGGCGCGCCGAGATCGCGAAGCGGCCGGGGCACGGGGGCAGGTGCCGCCGGTTGCGGACGGCGGATGCTTTGAGCGGTAAAGGAGAGAATGCCGGAATTTGCTTCTATCGGATAAATTGTCCGTGCCATTTTACGTCCTTTGCGTATCAACGATGTCCCTGTCGAGAATAGCCGTGGGATCAAACCTACAGTCGGTCAGGCAGGCCGGTCAATTCCGGCGATGCCTCGTCCGCGAATAAACCACCGGCCAACCGTCGCCGGAATTGGCAAGAACGCTGCAAGACTTCTGCCAAATCGGAAAACGCCCCTTCAGGATCGCCCGCAATGGCAAATGGTGCACCACGTTTCGGGGGCCATGCTTCGGGCCCCAGGTTTCGGAACCCTGCAGCGGTCGATCCGGGCCCGGCGTTACTCGGCGATCTGCACCGCCGTGCCCCAGTCGTTGCATTTCACCATCAAAGCCTCGGGCAGCGCGGCATCGGTGAACAGCCGGTCGATCTCTGACAGCGAGGCCAGCCGCGCCGGGGCCGATTGCGCCAGTTTGGATCGGTCGCAGACCAGAAACGTCCGCCGCGCCTGACGCAGGATGGTTTTCGACACCCGCACCTCGGCCAGGTCGAAATCGAGCATGTCGCCGTCAAGGTCCAGCGCCGAAATGCCGATCACCGCATAATCCACCTTGAACTGTTCGAAGAATTGCGTGGTCAGCTCGCCCACCAGCCCGCCATCCGACCGGCGCAGCGCGCCGCCCGCCACCATCACCTCGCATCCCGGATTGGCGGTCAGGATGTTGGCGACATTCATGTTGTTGGTCACCACCGTGATGTTGGCATGCCCCAGCAATTCGCGCGCAACCGCCTCGGTCGTGGTGCCCAGGTTGAGGATGAGCGAACAGTTGTTCGGGATCGTCGCAGCGCAGGCCCGCGCGATCGCGGCTTTCGCCGCCTCGTTCATCCGGCGGCGCTGCGCGTAGCCCAGATTGGTGACCCCGGTGCGCAGCATCGCCCCGCCATGCACCCGGTCCAAATGGCCCGCATCCGCCAGATCCGTCAGGTCGCGCCGGATCGTCTGCAGCGTCACCGCGAACCGCTGCGCCAGGTCCTCGACGATCACCCGTCCCTCGCTGCGGGCAAGCTCCAGAATCTCGGTTTGCCGGAAATTCAGGGCCACGGAGGTCCTCCTTCTGGGGTCGCCCCTGATCTTCAAAGATGTCCCCGTGCCGATCAAGCCCGAAACGCAGTGCGTCGCCCAAGGCCGCGTCGCCGCGATGCAGCGCGAACGGGCGCTATTTTTTGCGAATACCCTGAATTCGCCCCAGATTAGCTGTGCTGCATCTGCGAAGTTTTTCGCATTTCATCAAACTCGCGCATAAACGAAAAAAGTCTTTGACCGGGATCGGGAAACGCGGCACCTTCACGCTGCTTCGGGAGGGCACGACTTTGACTGTCAACACCCGGTCAGACATGACCGACCTGTTCATCATCGGGGGCGGGATCAACGGCTGCGGGATTGCCCGCGATGCTGCAGGTCGCGGTCTGACCGTGGCGTTGGCCGAACAGGGCGATCTGGCGCAGGCCACATCGTCGGCCTCCACCAAACTGTTCCACGGCGGGCTGCGCTATCTGGAGTATTTCGAATTCCGGCTGGTGCAGGAATCCCTGCAGGAACGCGAAACCCTGCTGGTCGCGATGCCGCACATCTCGTGGCCGATGCGGTTCGTGCTGCCCTACCACCCAGACATGCGGTTCGAGGGCGACACCCCGACCGGCCGCCTGATGGCGCGCCTGATGCCCTGGATGAAGGGTCGCCGCCCGGCCTGGCTGATCCGGCTGGGGTTGTTCCTGTATGACCACCTCGGCGGGCGCAAGATCCTGCCCGGCACGCGGACGCTGGACCTGCTGCGCGACCCGGCAGGACTGCCGCTGCAACCGCGTTTCGTGCGCGCCTATGAGTATTCCGACTGCTGGATCGAGGATGCCAAGCTGGTGTCGCTGAACGCCGCAGACGCCGCCCGCCTTGGCGCGCGGATCATGACCCGCACCCGCGTTGTGTCCGCCGACAGGGCGGGCGACCAGTGGACGATCACCACCGAAGGGGCCGATGGCCGCGCGACCCACCGCGCCCGCGCGCTGGTCAATGCGGGCGGGCCCTGGGTCGAGGACATCATCCGCAACGTCGCGCGGATCAACTCGTCCGAAGGGGTGCGGCTGGTCCGCGGCAGCCATATCGTGACGCGAAAGCTGTATGACCACGACCGCTGCTATTTCTTTCAGGGCACCGATGGCCGGATCATCTTTGCCATTCCGTATGAACAGGACTTCACCCTGATCGGCACCACCGACAAGGACCATCAGGGCGACCCGAAAACCGCGCAGTGCACCATTGAGGAGCGTGATTACCTCTGCGCCTTCGCCAGCCAGTATTTCAGGCGGCCGGTGACCGCCGCCGATGTGGTGTGGACCTATGCCGGGGTGCGCCCGCTGTATAACGACGGCGCGAAGTCGGCCACCGCCGCCACCCGCGACTACGTCCTGTCGCTCGATCAGACCGGCGCGCCGCTGCTGAACGTGTTCGGCGGCAAGATCACCACCTACCGCCGGCTGGCCGAATCCGCGTTGGCCAAACTGGTGCCGTTCTTCCCGCAGGCCAAACCGCAATGGACCGCCCGCGCGGCCCTTACCGGCGGCGATTTTCCGCATGACGGGGTCGCGGCGCTGACCGGCCGGTTGCGCGCCGCGTATCCGTTTCTGACCGCCTATTGGTCCTTGCGCCTGATCCGCGCCTACGGCACCGACGCCGCGACCGTTCTGGGCCCCGCCGCCACCGCCGCCGATCTCGGCCGCGATTTCGGGGCCACCCTGACCGAAGCCGAGGTGCGCTGGCTGATGGTCCGTGAATTCGCCACCCGCGCCGAGGATATCGTCTGGCGCCGCACCAAACTCGGCCTGCGGCTGACGCCGGATCAGATCGCGGAGCTTGACGCCTGGATGACCGGCGCAGACGAGGCGCGCCGGGCCGACAGCCCGGCCGCCGAATAGGGACCAACATGGCGCTTGACTTGCAGATGGTGTCACGGATGGACAAGGGGCAGGTGATCCTGCATCCCACCAGCCTGACGCTGGAGAAAGGCACGATGAACGTGCTGCTTGGCCCGACGCTTGCGGGCAAGACCAGCCTGATGCGCCTGATGGCGGGCCTCGACGCCCCCAGCAGCGGCCGCATCCTGTGGAACGGGGCCGATGTCACCGGGATGCGCGTGCAGGACCGACGTGTAGCGATGGTTTATCAGCAGTTCATCAACTACCCCGGCATGAGCGTCTACGACAACATCGCCTCGCCCCTGCGCCTTATGGGCAAGACCACCGCCGAGATCGACCGCGCCGTGCGCGCGACAGCCGAGATGCTGAAGCTGACGCCGATGCTGACCCGAAAACCGCTGGAACTGTCCGGCGGCCAGCAGCAACGCTGCGCCCTGGCGCGCGCGCTGGTCAAGGAGGCTGGACTGGTGCTGCTGGACGAACCGCTTGCCAATCTCGATTACAAACTGCGCGAGGAATTGCGGGCCGAGATCCCCCGCATCTTTGCCCAGTCCGGCGCGATCTTCGTCTATGCCACGACCGAACCCGAAGAGGCGCTCTTGCTGGGGGGCAACACCGCGACCCTTTGGGAAGGCCGGGTGACGCAATTCGGCGCCACCCCGCAGGTCTACCGCAACCCAACCGACGCGGTCACCGCCCGCGTGTTCAGCGACCCGCCGATGAATTTCGTCGCCTGCACCAAACTAGGGGGCCGCGTCACGCTGGGGCAGGGGGTCAGCCTTCCCGCGACCGGGCGGTTCGCCAGTCTGCACGATGGACCGTATCAGGCTGGGTTTCGCGCCAACCACCTGCACTTGCGGCAGAATACCGGCGACTCCATCGTGTTCGCCTGCACGCTCGGCGCCAGCGAGATCACCGGGTCGGAAACCTTTCTGCACCTGCACCATGGCAGCGATCAGTGGGTCGGTCTGGTGCATGGCGTGCAGGACCTGCCGATCGGGGGCGAGGTCGGCATCTGGCTCGATCCTGCGCATGTCTATCTGTTCGACAGCGTCGGCCAACGCGCAACCCCGCAAGCAGAGGCGTAGCACATGGCCCGCATCACCCTGTCCAACCTCGCCCACAGCTATCATCCCGCCCCCAAATCCGAGGCCGACTTCGCGCTGAAGGAAATGGATCACGTTTGGGACGACGGCGGGGCCTATGCCCTTCTGGGCGCGTCCGGCTGCGGCAAGACCACACTGTTGAACATCATCTCGGGTCTTGTCCACCCGTCGCAGGGCCGCGTGCTGTTCGGCGACCGCGATGTGACCGACGCCCCGACGGCGGAACGCAACATCGCCCAAGTCTTCCAGTTCCCGGTGGTCTACGACACCATGACCGTGCGGGAAAACCTCGCCTTCCCGTTGCGCAATCGCGGCATGGACCCCGCCGATATCAAGTCCCGCGTGGCCCAGATCGCCGCGATGATCGGGATGGAGGCGACGCTGGACCGCAAGGCGCGCGGACTGACGGCCGATGCCAAGCAGAAGATCAGCCTCGGGCGCGGCATGGTGCGGCAGGACGTGAACGCCATCCTGTTCGACGAACCCCTGACGGTGATCGACCCCCACATAAAGTGGGAACTGCGGACGCAACTCAAACTGCTGCACCGCGAATTCGGCCACACGATGATCTATGTGACCCACGACCAGACCGAGGCGCTAACCTTTGCCGACAAGGTCGTGGTCCTGCACGATGGCCGCGTGGTGCAGATGGGCACCCCGGTGGAGCTGTTCGAAACCCCCGAACACACCTTCGTCGGCTATTTCATCGGCTCCCCGGGGATGAACCTGCTGGATGCCGACATCCAAGGCAACACCGCGCAAACCGCCTCCGGACCCGTGCCCCTTGGCGCAACCTACGCCCCGCAACACGGCCGCACCCAGATCGGGATCCGTCCCGAATACGCCGAAATGACCGCAGACGACGGCCTTCCGGCCCGGATCCTGCGCGTCGAGGATGTCGGCCGCCACCGCATCATCCGCGCCGATGTCGCAGGCACCCAGATCAGCGTCATCGTCCCCGAAGGCCAGCCGGTCGGGGCCGACCTGACCCATGTCCGCTTCGACCCCGCCCGCGTGAACGTCTACGTCAACGACTGGCGCATCAAGGGAGCCGCGTGATGGACAAGACGCAGAACAACCGGGCCTGGTTTCTGGTGCTGCCGGTGCTGGTGCTGGTGGCGTTTTCCGCCGTCATCCCGCTGATGACCGTGGTCAACTATGCCTTCAACGACACGTTCGGTCAGAACGAATTCTTTTGGAACGGGCTGGGCTGGTTCGAAGACATGCTCGGCTCAGACCGGATGCACGAGGCCCTCGGCCGGCAGGTGCTGTTTTCCGCCATCATCCTCGCCATCGAGGTGCCCTTGGGCATCTACGTCGCCCTCAACATGCCCAAACAGGGGTTCTGGAGCAGCTTCTGCCTTGTCCTGATGGCCCTGCCGCTGCTGATCCCGTTCAACGTGGTCGGCACGATCTGGCAGATCTTCGGCCGCGTCGATATCGGGTTGCTGGGCCACACCCTCGCGGCACTGGGCATCGATTACAACTATACCAATGACGCGCTCGACGCCTGGCTTACTATCATCGTGATGGATGTCTGGCACTGGACGTCACTGGTGGCCTTGCTTTGCTATGCAGGGCTCCAATCCATCCCGCAGGCCTATTACCAAGCCGCCCGCATCGACCAGGCCAGCCGGTGGAGCATCTTCCGCTACATCGAACTGCCGAAAATGGCCGGCGTCCTGCTGATCGCCGTCCTTTTGCGGTTCATGGACAGCTTCATGATCTACACCGAACCCTTCGTGCTGACCGGCGGCGGTCCCGGCAACTCGACCACGTTCTTGTCCATTGATCTGGTGAAAATGGCCGTGGGCCAGTTCGACCTTGGCCCCGCAGCCGCGTTCAGCCTGATGTATTTCCTGGTGATCCTGCTGGTCAGTTGGGTGTTCTACACCGTGATGACCACCCTTGATAAGCAGGAGACAAAGTGATGCGCGCGCGCTCGTCTGCCATCGTGATGACCCTGTATCTGCTGTTCCTGCTGATCCCGATCTACTGGCTGGTCAACATGAGCCTGAAGACCAACACCGAGATCGTCTCGTCCTTCACCCTTTGGCCCAGCAACCTGACCTTCCAGAACTACATCACCATCCTGACCGACCCTGCGTGGTATAATGGCTACATCAACTCGATGATCTACGTCACGATGAACGTGGTGATCTCGCTGACCGTGGCGCTGCCCGCCGCCTATGCCTTCAGCCGCTACAACTTCATCGGCGACAAGCACCTGTTCTTCTGGCTTCTGACGAACCGGATGGCCCCTCCGGCGGTGTTCGCCCTGCCGTTCTTTCAGCTGTATTCAAGCGTCGGCCTGTTCGACACCCATATCGCCGTGGCGCTGGCGCATTGCCTGTTCAACGTCCCCCTCGCGGTGTGGATCTTGGAGGGGTTCATGCGCGGCGTGCCAAAGGAAATCGACGAGACCGCCTATATCGACGGCTATTCCTTCCCGCGCTTCTTCATCCGCATCTACCTGCCGCTGATCTCCAGCGGCATCGGGGTGACGGCGTTCTTCTGCTTCATGTTCTCCTGGGTGGAACTGCTGCTGAGCCGTACCCTGACCTCCGTCAACGCCAAATCCATCGCCGCCACGATGACCCGAACCGTGTCGGCGTCCGGCATGGACTGGGGCGTGCTGGCCGCTGCCGGAGTCCTCACCATCATCCCCGGCGCCTTGGTGATCTACTTCGTCCGCAACTACATCGCCAAGGGCTTTGCCCTGGGGAGGGTGTAATGTCCCATTCAGAGCAAAGTCCAAAGCCCCAACGCGAAAAGGGAATTATTGACCTCTTGTTCAAGTTGCCAAAGTGGGTTCTGTACTTTGTGCTTTTGGCTGCGGCGAGTTCTATAGCGCTTGTATTTGTTCATTCGTATTTTTCCCAGAAGAGTTACGATATTTCCGTTGGCGGTTACCAAATAGTAGCAGTAAATCAAAGCCAACTAAGTGCGTCTGCAAATGCGGGAAATGTACGTGTGTGGCGTTCTATATCGATGAGAATAGACAAAGATGTGGACGGCTATTTAATTCACTCGCTCAATGCGGTAACTGATATTGTGCAAGTATGGTCGTCTAGTGACGCAAATGGCCCATGGGACCAAGTTGATGGAACCCTTGCAGACGGAAACATAGCAGAAGGTATTTGGATCGTAGATGCAAGTGATAAGCAAATACGTTATTGGACAGGGTTGCGATCACCTGCGTCGGTTCATGGAAACCTCAGTCAGCGAAATCAATGGTCCAAGTATGGTATGACTGCCAACGGTTACAATCCAAACGCCGTGTGGTTTAGATTCACAGCAATAGCTTTTTGTATTGAAGAGGGTGACTGCAATGAATAACGTAACCGCTCGGAAGTGGACCTTCATTTACATGGTCACGGTTACTTTAGCACTTGTCATTCTTTCCCTACTCTTTGCCGGCGCCCCGCGTGCCGAAGAGGGCGGCATCCTGTGGACCGACCCGATGATCAAGGGCGGCTGGATGGCCTGGACGCTGCCCATTGCCCTTTTCTTCTACATCATCGGCTGCCTGCTGGTGACCTTCACCATCCTGGCCATCCGGTTTCCCGAAACCCCGCGTGTCGGTGTCCTGCGCATCGAAACCACCCGGGGCGACCGGTTGTTCATCAGCCTTCTGGGCTCGGCCTTCATCTCTTTGGCCTGGCTCGCCGCTTTCGGCGCACCGCTGACTTATGCGCTGATCCTATGTCTTGTTTATGCCGCAGCGGTGTTCCGCTGGGTCTGAGGCAAGGCACAACCGACCCCCCGGCGACGGGGGCAATAACCAACGTCTCAACATTCTGGGAGGAACACATGAGATTGCGTCAAACCACAACCGCCATGGCGCTTGCGCTGATGGCCCTGGGCATGCCGGCTTTTGCCGACATGGAGGCGGCGAAAGCCTTCCTCGATGCCGAAATCGGCGATCAGTCGGTGCTGGACCGTGCAGGGCAAGAAGCCGAACTGCAGTGGTTCGTCGATGCCGCAGCACCCTACGCAGGCATGGAAATCAAGGTCGTGTCCGAAACCATCGGCACGCATGAATACGAATCCAAGGTGCGGGCCCCGGCTTTCACCGCCATCACCGGCATCAAGGTCACCCATGACCTGATCGGCGAAGGCGACGTGGTGGAAAAGCTGCAGACGCAGATGCAGTCGGGCGAAAACATCTATGACGCCTACATCAACGACTCGGATCTGATCGGCACCCACTGGCGCTATCAGCTGGCCCGCAACCTGACCGACTGGATGGCTGGTGAAGGTGCCGCCGTGACCAACCCAGGGTTGGATCTGGCCGACTTCATCGGCACGTCCTTCACTACCGGGCCGGATAAGAAGCTCTACCAACTGCCCGACCAGCAGTTCGCGAACCTCTACTGGTTCCGCTACGACTGGTTCAACGACCAAAAGACCAAGGACGACTTCAAGGCCAAATACGGCTATGACCTCGGCGTTCCGGTCAACTGGTCGGCCTACGAGGATATCGCGGAATTCTTCACCGGCCGCGACATGACCTATGCGGGCGGGCCGGACAAGGTCTATGGCAACATGGACTACGGCAAGAAGGACCCCTCGCTCGGCTGGCGTTACACAGATGCGTGGATGTCGATGGCCGGGATGGGCGACAAGGGCGAACCGAACGGGCTGCCGGTTGACGAATGGGGCATCCGCGTCAACGAAAACTCGCAGCCGGTCGGCTCCTGCGTCGCGCGTGGCGGTGCCACCAACGACGCAGCCGCCGTCTATGCCGTGACCAAGGCGATCGAGTGGCTGCAGAAATACTCGCCGCCCGAAGCCGCCGGCATGACCTTTGGTGAAGCCGGCCCGGTGCCTGCACAGGGTGCGATTGCCCAGCAGATGTTCTGGTACACCGCCTTCACTGCGGCCTCCGTTGTCGAAGGCACTCCGGTGATGAACGCCGACGGCACGCCGAAATGGCGCATGGCCCCGTCTCCGCACGGCGCCTACTGGTCGGAAGGCACCAAG